>Ga0207433_10001677_pt1 | contig 46873 bp, 33 predicted proteins | sample YelNatPaOPGAMG01_FD_187559 | JGI IMG/M metagenome (GOLD analysis project Ga0207433, IMG submission 187559) | Hot spring thermophilic microbial communities from Obsidian Pool, Yellowstone National Park, USA - OP-RAMG-01 (SPAdes) (version 3) | ecosystem: Environmental > Aquatic > Thermal springs...
CGCCTTACGGCGGCGGCTACGGGGGAACTGGAATTCGGTAGCCGCCGGCGTGAGCCGGCGGAAAATCTGTAGCCGCCGGCGTGAGCCGGCGGATTGATCCGGCGCATCTGTCAGGTCCGCCGCCTTACGGCGGCGGCTACGGAGTTGTCCTGGTGCGGCGTTTCAGATGCGTGCGGCGTGATGCTTGAAGCCGCGTCAAGGGCTCACCGGCAGATTCGCCTCCAGGAAGCGTGTGATGGTTTCGAACAGATGCCGTCTGGTGTTTTCGCCTTCCTTGATGGCGTGCGTCCGGTTCGGATAAGACATCAGGGCAAACTGCTTGTTGTGCTTGATCAGCTCGTTGATCAGTCGCTCGCAGTTCTGGTAATGGCAATTGTCATCGCCGGTGCCATAGACCAGCAGGAGATTACCTTTGAGTTTGTGGGCGTGGGTGATGGGCGAGCCGTTCCGGTAGCCATCGCGGTTATCGGCGGGCAGGCCCATGTAGCGTTCCTGATAGATGGTGTCGTAGAGTCGTTGGTCGGCCACAAAGGCGATGGCCACGGCGGTCTTGTAGAGCTCAGGGTAACGGAAGATGGCATTGAGGCTCATGGAGCCGCCGCCGCTCCAACCCCAAATGCCGACCCGGGCCGGGTCCAGATACGGTCGTTCGCGGAGGACTTGCTGCGTGGCTGCGGCTTGGTCTGCCGAAGCCAGGATGCCAATTTGGCGATAGATACTCTTGCGCCAGGCCCGCCCGCGGGGTGCTGCGGTGCCGCGGTTGTCGATGCTCATGAGCACGTAGCCGCGCTGGGCCAGCATCCAATGCCACAAGTAGGTTTCTCCGCCCCATCTGTCCACCACGGTCGATCCAGCCGGTTCGCCATAGACATAGATCAGGAGTGGATAGCGTCGCGCCGGATCGAAGTTGGGGGGCTTGATGCACCAGGCATCCAGCGGCGGCCCGTTGCTGATGTTGACGCGGAAAAACTCGGTGGCACACGGCTTCAATGCGGCCAATTTCTCTCGCAGCCTGGCATTGCTGACCAGGGTGCGGAGGACCTTGTGCTCGGGCAACTGGACCAGCTCGATGACCGGGGGCTGGCCAAAGCGAGAGTAGGTGTGAAGGGCCCAACGACAGTCTTTGGAACAATCGTAAGAATGCGTGCCGGGCTGATCGGCAGGGGAAACGCGAGTCACGGAGCCCGAGCCGTCCAGCGGCGCACGGTAAAGGTATCGTTGGGTGGGATTGTCGGGCGAGGCGATGAAATACACGTAGCCCTGTTGCTCGCTGACGCCGGCGATGCTGATCACGTCAAAGGGCCCAGGCGTCAGCAAGCTGACCTGCTGGTTGTCGAGCGACACCGCATAGAGGTGGCGCCAGCCGTCCCGTTCGCTCAACCACAGGAACCGGCGCCCGCCGTCAATCCAATACATCTCGTCCATCACATCCACCCAGGCCTCGTCGTGGTCGGTAAAGACGACTCGGATCGCGCCGGACCGGGCATCACCCAGGATGACCTGGTTGGTGTTTTGCAGGCGGTTGAGGTGTTGGAACAGCACGTGCCGTGAATCCGGCGCCCATTCCATTCGGGGGATGTAATGATTTCGGGGATCGGTGTTTGGGCGGAGCCAGCGGGTCTTTCCTCCGCTGACCTTGACGACGCCGATGCGGCAGGCCGAGTTGGTGCTACCGGCCTTCGGGTAAGCGAAGCTGGTGATTTGAGGATAGAGCGCGTCGGTGTAGTTGATGAGCTTGAATTGGGGCACGCCCGTGGTGTCGAACACCCAGTAAGCGATGAACTTGCCGTCGGGACTCCAGCGCAGACCGTTGCGCAAATCGAATTCTTCCTCGTTAACCCAGTCTGCTGTCCCGTTGATGATGGTGGGGGAACCGTCGGTGGTTAGTTGTTTGATGCGGAAATTGTCCAGGGATTGCACGAACAGGTTGTTCTGGCACACATAGGCCAGGTGTTTGCCGTCCGGGGAGAAGGTGGCGAACATCAGGGAGGCTGGTGGAGCATTGCCGCCCAGTTTCTTCAACTGGCGGGTGCGGCGGTCGAACAGCCAGTAATCGCCGCGGGTCTCCCTGCGCCAGACACGTCGGGTGTTGGTAAAGATGAGCACCTTGGTAGCGTCGTCCCACACCGCGTAATCCGAAATCGGCAGCGGCGTGGACTGCCCTGGCGGGATGAGGTCTTCGGCCGCCACAATGATCTCGCGTTGGCCGGACTCGGGCCTGTAGAGCACGATATCCTTGATGGCCTTTGCGTCGCCGGGCGCTTGTCGGTCCTTGAATCTCTCGGCCACTTCGAGTGTGGTGTAACCGGACCCGTCCTTGAGCCAATAAGACGGCCCCCAATCTTCGGCCTTGAACTCTTCCCCCGGGCCAAAGATGCGGTCCACGGTCAATAGCGAGTTGTCCAGTGCGTCAGAGGTGGCTAGTGGCGGGTTTAGCAGCGCGCGGAGCTTTGCCGTATTCTGGGTGCACGAAACCTCAAGACCTTGGCAGAGCTGATTGCCCGAGTACAAAGCCACGGCAGACAGCAACACCAGCCATATGACAGCCGGTTTGCAGAAGATTGGTTGACTCATGTCAGTTTTCGGAACCTGCCTCACCTTTGGGGTGAGCGATGTCCCTATGTTGTCAACAGCGAAAAACAGGCGGTGGGCCACTCCACGCCTCAAGTATGCACAGCGCACGGCTGTTTGCTGCCAACCACTGCACATCGGCAATTGAGCCGATTTGCGCTCATCCAACAAGTTGAACATCGCGACTGCCGGTTGCTTCATGGGCAAATGCTTTTGGAAACCGAGCCGAATTGTGGCTGACGATGACACAACACAAATGCCGACGCATCCCGCTTTCAAAGCACCTCCTGGACACCTGACCGCGCGGGCGCACGCCCGGGCATTTGCTCCACCCGTCCTCCCCAGTTCGAATCTTCCTAGCTACGGTCGGCTGACCGACGGGATTTGTCATACGATTTTTCCATTCGCCTCAATCAGTGGGCCTGGCAGGTCAAGCCGGGTGCCACGCCGCTGCTCGGTCAGGTCGGGTCCTCCGCCACCGGATGCGGGTGGACTTCCACCAGAATCAGTTTGCACTCGTCCCCAGTCGCTACCCGGGCACACTAATCTGTAGCGCTGGGTTGCGGGGAACTCAGTGGGCGTGGCAATGCCAGCTCGCGTCCCTGGGCGCCATTCCGCCAGAGCTGAGTCCAAGCGGTGATGGTTACCTGAATCGAGTGGATAACTCACTGGGCGTCGGGTTGCGAGTTGACGCAGGGGAGCCTGACCTGAAAGCCGGATGCGGCGGCAACGCGCGCCAGGTCCGCATGGTAGAACTGTTCAAGGTATTCGGGCGTTTCCAGCAGGTGTCGGTGGGGTTCGGCCTGATCACGTCGGACGAGAAACTTTAACTCTTTGAGGTTGCTTGACCAGCAAAAACCGTTGAAGAACTCGACTCCTGCGAATTGGGCCTTGTAAAGCGCGTTACGCGAGTAGCACGTGCCCAGGTAAATGTGGTTGAATTTGCGTCGAGCAAACTCCGCCACCGCCGACGTCATCATGTAGATGCCGAGGTTACGTGCATAATAGGCCAGGTCGTAAAAGGCGTAGTAGTAATACACAAGCTTGCTGGCCTGGATGTAGAGCGTTGCAACCCCTACCTCCTTGGAGCTGTGTGTATCGGTGAAGACCAGCAGGTGCGAGACAATTGGCGAACTGAACAGCCCGTCGAGTCGCTCGTAGGTCATGACGTCTTTCCCAAACTTGATGTCGGCGTAGTTTTTGAAGAAACGGCGGCGTTCAGCGGTGTAATCGAATGCCGGGCGCGGGAGCAGTTCGAGCACGATGCCCTGGCATTTCCGCAGGATGCGGCGGTTTTCCGACGAGGGTTTGAACATGGCGAGGTTGACCCGTAGCTGCCGGCATAGGTAAAACCTGTCGAGATTGCGCGAGGCGGGCAGGAACCCGGCATTGAAAAGATCGGCTGGTGTTTCGCCCGGATCGGGTATGGCCCACACTGCGTAGGGGAATTGGTAGTGTGCGTAATCGGACTTGGACTCGGAAAAAACCAGTTTCATTGGGAAGGGCTCCTGCTGGACCTGTGGTTATTGTCCTGTCCCGTGCGCGCCCTCGAGGACGGTGGCGCCTTGAGCCTGATGCGGCGTGAGCCCAGTGAAAAGGCGCTTGCGTGGCAAGCGGGGGCGCCAGCCGGCGAGGACGTCGTAGCTGACCGAATTTTTCAGTCGTGCGATATCATGCACGGTAATTTGCTCAGCACCCTGCCGGCCCATGACAACCACTTCGTCCCATAGCCGCACTTCGGGAATGTCAGTGACATCCACCATGAAGGCGTCCATGGTAACGCCCCCGACGATGGGCGCGCGTTTGGCGTGAATGAGCACATGCCCCTGGTTAACGATGCGCGGGTAACCATCGGCGTAGCCCAGCGGCACGATGGCGATGCGCCGGTGTGATCTGGCGGTGTACCGCATCCCGTAGCCCACCACGTCACCGGGATTTAGATTTTGGAGCCCGGCGATGCGGGCTTTAACGGACATGACCGGTTGAATGCCGGCTATTCGCCGACACACTGCAGAGGGAAACACGCCGTACATCAAAATCCCGATCCTGACCATGTCGAAGTGCGCATGAGGCAGGTCCAGGAAACCGCCGCTGTTGCACATATGCCGGTATTGAACCCGAAGTCCGCGTTCAGCCATGGTGCCCAGGACCTGGTTAAACCGCGCGGTTTGCAGGTTGGCGAAAGTCTTGTCTGCCTCGTCTGATTGCGCGAAGTGACTCAGCACACCTTCCAGGTGCAGGGATTTAAGCGAACCAATGAACTCGATCAACTCGATCGCATTGTCCCAGCGCACACCGTACCTGTTCATGCCCGTGTTGATCTTTATGTGCACCGGCACGCATTTGTTCTGGCGCGCAGCCACCTTGGCCAGTGCAATGGCGGTGCTGGGCTGGTTGATGCAGATGGTCACATTGTGCGCTACACACCACGGCAGTTCCTCGGGCTGGCGTTCACCGAGCAAAAGCAACGGCGCCCTGATGCCCGCATCACGCAGTGCCATTGCCTCTTCGAGAGTGCTCACCCCAAGTCCCCAAGCCCCTTCTTCAAGAGCAACGCGGGCCACATCAACTGCGCCGTGGCCGTAAGCTTCGTCCTTGACCACGGCAAGCAACTGCACTCCGGACGGCAGTTCCCGCCGGATGAGCTGCAGGTTGCGCCGTAGCTGATCCAGATCAATCTCGATCCAGGCCGGCCGGCTTGGGAACGCATTAGATTCCAGTTGCATCGGGCGTATTGAACGATGTTAAGCCTTGCGGAGGTATCAGGTGGGCCTGGCTGTGACGTAGTTGGGCTGAGTGCATCCTGGGCAGGACGGACGGCTCACATTGAGCCTGGAGGCCAGCGGATCCGGCCAATGTCAGTCCGGTAATAACAGCCCACGGACCGAATTTTGCTGATGTTGCTATAGGCCTTGGTGACGGCCTCGTGGGCTGTTTGCCCAAACGCCACCACATCGGCAATCCTGTGGCCCGTTGCGATCAGCCCGCCATTTGAATCGCGCGTCACCTCGTTCCACCACACGTCGCAATCGAACGGGCCGTCCACAGCCAACGGCAAATGTGGACTGCGCAATTGCACGAACGGGTACCCGTAGCCGGCCAGTGTTATTGAACAGCCAAACTGGAGCCCGGGCTTGAACTGCGGGTCCAGCTTCTGGTTGCGGGTTGTGCGTTGTAATGTTTCGACCGGGTTTTCGAGCATCCGCAGGATCATCGGGCCGGAGGTAATCCCGAGTCGGATGTTGTATTCCAGCACATGCCATTTGTCGTTGCGTTTGATGGCGGTGACCTGCAGTGGGCCATTGAACTGGCTCTGACGCAACCAAGGCCACAGCGGATGAATCAGGTGCCTTGCCAGATCGTATTTGTCGGTGGTATCAACCTCGACCAGCCCACCCAGCGGCGCGCCAGCCACAATGCCAAGGTCCCCGTCAAAAGCGCGCTTGTACTCTTGGTTGGTGACGAGCGAGTAGATTTCGCCGCCACTGACGAGCACAATGTGCCCTGCCTCCGGTCCTTCCAGATACTCCTGCAAAAACACGCCTTCGGCATAATTAACGTGAGCCAACCAGGCCCGCGTTTCTTCAATGGACTGGCAAAGGATTGTATGGACCGGGCTTGAGGGCGAACAAAGCGGGTTTTTGATGACGTAGGGCAATGGGTGCTGCCGCAGGATGTTCTGGGCCTCGAGTCGGTTTCGCGCTACGTGTGCTTTGGGAAAGGGTATTTTGAATCGCGCACAAAGTCGCCGTGCAAAATCGCGCTCGCGTTCAAGCAGCATGGCCTCACCGATTGGACTGAGAATGCCGACACCGGCGGCGATCAGTTCCGGCGCCCACGATGCCTGCGCCCAGTCAATCGATTGCGGCACCACCACATCGATGCCCAGCTCCTTGATCAGCAGACACGGGTTCGGATGCACCTCACGGAGGTAGGTGGGACCAACAAGCGAAGGTGGATAATGCCCGTAGTTGCGCGTCAGGTAGGTGCAGACACGCGCACCTGCGTCGGTCAACGTGCGCCCTACGCTCTGCGCAAATGCCCCCACACCTAGCACCATGAAATGCGGCGGACGTTTTGGTCGTGTGCGACCTGTGCTGCGTTTCATTCTGCCCGGCGCCAAGCCTGTTGACGCTAGGAGAGCGTGTCAAGTGTGGCCCAACATTGCTGCCGCTCCAAGTTCAACGCCGAAGCATTGGCAGCCCATCATGAGCCTTCTCCCAACGCAGTCTGGCCGGCTCTGGCGGTCGGGGCAGTTGCCTCGCCACGGCCGCACGCGACGTGTGATGAGATGCTTCCATGGTGCGCGTAGCCTGGGGGCCGACCGGGCCTGATCACGATGCATTTCCAGAAGGCCCGTCCATCGGTGGGCGTGTTCGGAAACCGAAGTCTTTCTCATTTTGCCCTGTCCCCTGGCTCATCGGCCACAAGGAAGATCGAACGGACTGGCGGAAGGTTCAGATGCACGCGTGTCACGGGGTCTTGTTGGCCACGACCCTGTTGCACCTCGGCGAGGCTGATTTTCCCATCGTGCGGATCCCATAGCTCAGGGGTGATCCTGCCCCGCAATGTCACCCAGGTGTCCACCTCGTGGTCCGATGAGTTGGCGAAGAAGTAGATGGATTGGCCGTCTTTGACCTTGTGAATGTAGGAGAAGTTGCCGCCGGGGAGGCTTGGGAGCGGCTCGATCGCCACGTCGCCGTCCGGCAGCGCTTCGTCCAGCACGGCCCGAAGCGTGGCTACCTGCGGCATCGGGATGAACCAAGACCGCCCGCCTTTGCCATTGCGGTGGCAGGCCGAAGGCCTCCTATCGAACAGGTCGCGCCCGTCAGGGCCCAGGATCGTCCATTCCACAATAGACGCGCTGTCACTGGCCACCGCTTCCATGAGCAGGCGCACCCGGGTGGTGTGCACCGGGGCGAAGGATATCTCCTTGCGTTTGCCGAGCCGCTCGCCCCGAGCCTGATCCACCCAGGCGGCACCATCCCAGGTTTGGATACGATAGCCGCGCACCCGGTCGAAGGCTTCGTGCACCACCACGCCAGCCACCGCCTGGGTGCTGCCAAGGTCCACTTCCAGCCATTGGGCGCCCTTGCTGCCATCCGCCGCATTCCATCGTGTCTGCAAGCTGCCGTCTGTCGCCTTGGCCGGCTCGAAGCCGCCACCTGCCCAGGTGGACGAGGCTGTGACACGCGGGGCTTGAGCCGACCGCACAATCTCGGGGCCGAAGATGGCCGTGACCAGTTGGCGGACCTCGGCATCGGCACCGAACTCAGCCGCCCGATCCGGCAAACAAGTGGTGGCAATCACCGCGCCGCCTTGGTCGTAGAATTGCTTGAGGCGGCGGAGGGTAGCGACATGGATGCAGCGCGAACCTGGGACGAGGAAGACACGCCAGCGTTCGTGATTGACCTTGTTGGTGAGGACGATCGCTGCGCCCTCGACCGTGCATCGTTCTTCAAGCACTTCAGGATGGACGAAGGTGAAGTCGCGCCGCACCTGCAGCGAGAGCAGCTCGCCCACCTCCATGTAATCGGCTTCGGGAATATCCACGCACCCCTCATACGGATTGCCCGGGCCGAACCATGAGCCCGCCTGGAGGGTAGCGATTGGGTAGAGCACGCCGATGTCGGCCACATGACGGCCACCTTGGAGCATGAGCTGGAGCCTGCCGATGTATCGGTTGTAGGCCGGGAGTTCAGCGCCGTATTTGGCCGAGCCCGGCGACAGGTCCGGTTTAAAGATGATGCGGGCCGGATCGTACCACACGGCGTGGGGCACCATGGTGTTGATGCCCTTGGCAAACTGGTCCATGGCCTCCTTGTAGAGGTTGGGCAAAGGCAGGTCCATGCCCCCGTAGCATTCCACCACCACGTGCGTGCGGTCGTAGTTATTGGCGGCTGAGCTGACCAGCTTGTAGGCGCGGGAGGCCCGGCCATAGGCGAACACTTGGTCAATGCCGGGCATGCTTTGGTATTTGAAGGCTTTCATTAGGTCGCCCACCGTGCCGATGACCGGGTTGACCAGCTCTTCCTGATCCACGTGGCCGGTAAGGTTGATGCGGTGCGCGGCGCACCAGTCGTTGATGGTCTTGACAAAGCCGGTGGCATACAGCTCGGCGCGCAGCCCGAACAAGGCGTTGCGCGCCGCGGCAGTGTCGGGCCCGATGTCGAACCACAACGCCGGGTAAAGCGTGACGGGATCGGTGTGGTAACGGGCGCGGAAGTATTCGTTGAACCGATCGGTCCATGCCCGGCCACCCCTGACGTGGTAGAAGGCTGGTTCGTCATAGAATGCGCTATCAATGGTGGTGCCGAAATGCTCCGGCATGGCGTCATAATAGGCCTGATAGGTCAGCTTGATGAACGCTTTGACTGCTTCCGGCTCAAGATAGTCCACTAGCCCATCGCCACCGTCGCGCACGCAGGCAAAAACCATCACCTTCCAGTCGCCCGCCGGCACGCCCCAACGCAACGTGCCGTCTTTGACCGAAGCGGTAATGTTCAGGCGCTGTTTAGTGGCCATGGCCATGGCTACCGCGCCCATCAGCGTCCCTTGCGGCACCGCTTGGACAAACTCCCTCGGCCCGGTGACATCGGTGACGAGCATGTCCAGTCGTTTGCCCAGAGCCTCGGGATATTTCTTGGCCAGCAAACCTCCTGCGGATCCGCTGGGGAACCAGAACTCGTCGTAGAGGCACATCTTCATGCCCAGGCGACCGGCCTCGTCCACGGCAACCTTGTAGTGCTGGAGAAACTCAGGGCTCATGAACTCGACTCCCGTGCCTTTGCAAGGCAGGATGCCCATGCCGTAGTAGCCAGCGGCTTTACATGCAGCCACCATGGCCCTGGTCTTGTCGGCATCCAGCTTGCCATTCCAAAACCAGAGCGGACGGGATTTCCAGTGTAGTGGAGGGTCGGCAAACTCGCGGCGGAGATCGGCGTCAACTGCGGGCGCTTTCCACAGGCCTGCGACCGGCAGCAGGGGCAGCAGAATGAAGAAGCATGTCCGGTGATACGGTTTGTTCATAAGCAGGTTGATGCGCTTGACGTCATGCTCTGGAGGTGGCCATTCGGGTGTAAGCCAAGCGAGCACTCCTCCGGCCTGCATGCTGCATCTTCACAGATCGTGCCTGGGCTGGGCGGGCCGGCTCCGACCCGAAGCCTTGGACTGGTCCAGTAAAGCTTTCAGTTCCTTCACAATCTGCGGCTGGTCAAAGTAAAGGTTCTTGGTCTCGCCAGGGTCAACGTCCAGGTTGTAAAGCTGGCCTGGCGCACCAGGGGCGGTCTCAGGAAGAATGAACGGCTTCAGTTCCGGATTCTGTTCGTAGGCGTTGCCGCCGGAGCCGGTGTGGTCGAGGTACTTCCAAGGGCCGCGACGGATGGACAGCGTGCGCACTCCGCCGAATGCCTGCTGAAGCAGGTAAGGGCGGATGGGCCCGGTGTCTTTGCCAAGCCATACGGGCAGCATGTTGAAGCTATCTTCGGCTGCATTTGCAGGGAGCTCGGCCCCCACAATGGCAGCGATGGTAGCCATCAGGTCGGTCAGGCTGGTCAATTGCGCGTTGGTTGTGCCGGGTTTCACCTGGCCGGGCCATCGGACCAGGAGGGGCACGCGGTGGCCGCCTTCCCAGCCGTCGCGCTTCATGCCGCGCCATGGCCGGGCGCCATTATGGCCGTAATCGGCGCGCATGTGGATGACCGCAGTGGTTTCAGGGCCGTTGTCACTGGTGAAGATGGCCAGTGTGTTGCGAGCTACACCCAATCGGTCCAGCGTCGCCAACAGCTCGCCCACCACATAGTCGAGTTCATGGATGAAATCGCCGTGCGGACCGGCTCGGGTCTTGCCTTTGAAGGGTGCTGCGGCAAACGAAGGCAGATGAACGGCCTGCGTGGCGTGGTACAGAAAGAACGGCTGACCTGGCCTGGTGCGGACGTGCGTCTCGATGAATTCGCGGCTCTTCCTGAGGAACACTAAATCCACCTCTTCCATCGGGAAATTCGGCGCAATCAGCCCAGCGCGGCAGTCCTGGGCATACGGATGGTTCGGCAGCTTCGATTTGTCCAGCGGGCCGGTGGGTGGCACAGGCACCCGGTCGTTCTCGATGAACGCGTAGAGCCAGTCGGTCGTGGGACAGCACGCCGTGCCGAAAAATCGGTCGAACCCGTGGTCCACAGGTCCGCCTTCAATGCGGCGCGAGAAGTCCACGCGCCGGACCGCTTCCACACCGCTGCCACGGACCGGCTGGCCAGCTTGGTCAAAGAATGTCAGTCCAACGTGCCACTTGCCGACACACGCTGTGACATAGCCCTTGGCGCGGAGCATGGCCGGCAGCGTCAGCCGACCGGGCGCAATCAAGGACGGGCCACCGACGCCTGTGAAGACCGTGCTGCCGCGCGGGATGCGAAAGGCCATTTGTCCGGTCAACAAGCTGTAGCGTGAGGGCGTACAGACGGTGGCTGGACTGTGGGCATCGGTAAACCGCATCCCCTCACGCGCCAGCCGATCGATGTTCGGCGTGGCGACCTTGGCTTGGTCGTTATAACAGCCCACATCCCCATACCCGAGGTCATCAGCCAGGATAAGCAGGATGTTGGGCATTGAGGTCGGGGCTGCGATGGCCGTAGTCACGGCCAGCGCGCTGCAAACCACCGAGGGTGCAAGTAGGCGATTCAACATACCCATGAATGCTGTTGTTCCGTTGTCTGCCAGTGCCGGGCCGGTCTGCACTCAGTTCATCAGTGGCATCTTGTCGGACGGCTTGGTTTCGCCGTGGAACATCCGGGTGATCTCCCGCGCCAGCCGAAGGTACCAGTCGCTGGGCAGGTCCAGGCCATCAGCGTCCAGGGTCAACCAGTAGCCTTGGTCCGGTGCGTCGCTGCGCCGGGCAGCCAGCTTGTACATGGCCGTTCCCTCGTTGACCTCGTCGAACATGGCGATCTTGAGCATTCGAGCTCCGGCCTGATGCGCATTCCAAGCCTGAGTCCACAGGAATCGGCCACCGAGGCGGGGGATTTGATTTGGCTTGGTATCCCGCTTCAGATTAGCCCAAGAAAAACCGGGGAAGATGACCGGCATGTAGAGCTGGCGGTTTTCCTTGGTTTTGGCCAGGTCCGGCTCCAGCACGTCCCGGCGCCACTGGTCAGCGCCTGCGGAGTCTCGATACCGGCCAACGGTCCAGGGCTGGATCACGTCCATTTGCGCATAGACCTGGTGCCAACCGGGGTCTTTGAGGGCATCGCGAGTCAAGGTGCGCCAACGGGAGGGCACGCCGCCCATGTAAGTCACTTGCAAGTCCGACGGCGCATCTTCTTTGAACCACTTCACCACCTTCAGAGCCGTTTCTGGATCGCGCGGCACGTGGCGCGATTCGGCCAGACCCATGCCCCAGACCGACAGCACCGGCTTGCCGCCATGACGCAGGTAGCAGGGATGAGCAGTGACTTTCAGGTCCGTGACGAGGTATCGCCAATCCTCGCGCATGACGTCGAAAAAGGTCTTCGGGTTGGCGCCGGTGATGTCATATTCGATGGCGATGGCTCGACCGTGGCGTCGGGCGGCCTGGAGAATGTTCTTGAGCACCACGTCCCCAACTGCCCGACGCGCCGGGATGCTGGTGACGAACCTTTGCACCAGCACGCCATCCAGCCCGTAGTCCTTCATCCACAGAAAGTGCCGGTCAACCACGTTCGAGTTCATGGTCGAGTAGAGGAACGCCTGGCGGCCGCGGATGGTGAATCCGGGCACCGGGCACAAATCGGCAGGGTTGAACTCGGTTAAGTCGGGATACATGTCCACCGTGAGCGTTTCGGGCGACGGTTGCCCTCTGAACCAACTGCGCCAGCCGCGAGTGGGGTCTCCATCGCCCGGACAGTTGAACCAACCCTGATACCCCAACAGGACTTTGCCTTCCAGGGTGGTAAAATCCCCGGCCTGCGCCGCTGCCATACCGGCAAGCAGCGCAACTATGAGCTTCCACGATTTCATTGCATGTATCCAAGAACCGGCATTAGGCCGTTCTCTCGCAACAAGGCCGCCGCACGTTCGATCCACTCGATGGGCAGGCGCACGCCGCGGTAAAGCAGCGGTGCCGGGCGCGCCAACCCAGCTTCGCCATGAGCCATGAGGTGGTCCAGGACTTTGTTCGCGTTGGTAAAGGCGTTGCCCGAGGGGAAATTCCGCACCAGGGCGAAGCAACCCTCCACCACGCGGCTCAGCCGGTCAGCCAGGCCTTGGGCCTCGGCGTGGCGACCTTGGTCCAGCAGCCTCAAGCACAAGTCCAGCTCGCGCGCAAACACATTGGCCGTGCTGAGCAAGAAACCGTCGTACGGCCCGCCCGCCGACTTGGGCCAGCGGGTGTAGTCTCCTTCAGCGCCGCGCACCAGAAACACGCCTTCGAAATCAAGCCCTGACCGGGCAACGCGGTCGGTGCCGCTGGTGTCCTTGAACAGGTAGAAGTTGGGATACCGCGCAGCCAGCGCCTTGACCGTTTGCGGACTCAATTCGTTATCCGTCACCTGCGGCAGTTGGTAAAGTGCTATGGGCAACCCACGCTCCAGCACGCGCGACAGCGCTTCGGCCAGCGCCTCCTGGCCCAGGTGACTGCCTTTGGGTGGGCATACAGTGAACCCGACCACATTGGTCCGCCGTAGCACCTCGTCGGAGTCCGACACGCCAGCCTGCCGCCGCAGGAAAGCCATGGTCGCATCCAGACATTCGAGCATGCTGGGCAAGTCGGTCTTCAGCACACCCACCAGTATGCGCATGTCCATGGCCTTGGCTGCCTCGATCCCCACAGCCAGCAGGCGCTGAATGTCGGTGTCGCTCATGTCCCAACCTTCGCCCGTTGACCCCGGCACCAGCGCGCCACGAACGTGAGGAGCCAACTGCTGCCAATGGCGACGTAAGCGGGGAACGTCGAATTCGCCCGCAGCACTGAAATGGGTCAGCGTCGGGCACCACAGGCGCGGGATCCCGTTTGGGAACAGGCGTCGGATCAATTGCGCACGGGCCGCGCGCGAGCGGTCTGAAGACTCGGTTTGCTCCATGGCTTGTGCTTGCGTTTAGGCGGTTACCGGCTGGTGTTTTTTGATGAACTCCGGATCGATCTCGACACCGAAGCCCGGCCCGGTGGGCACCTTGATCTTGCCACCCACAACTTTGAGCGGGGAGGTCTTGCACTCGAAGGGCACATGCGTTTGCAGGCCCTTAAACTCGTGGTGCGGTCCGGCATTCGGCAACACCGACACCAAGTGAATGTTGTAGAGAAATCCCAACCCGCCGCCGGACATGTGGGGCACGATGGATTTGCCAAAGGCCGCTGCCATCCGCCCGACCTTCACGCACCGGATCAGACCGCCAAAGTAGTAACTGTCCGGTTGCACAATGTCGATCCCGTCGTGGGCGATGAGCCACCGGAAATTGACGAAACTATGGTCTTGTTCGCCGTTGGCGATGGGGATGGTCAGCGCATCGGCCACGCGTTTGATAGCTTCGAAATCGTCATACATCACCGGTTCTTCAAAGAATCCATACCGGTTCTGTTCGAGCAGCTTGCCCACGCGAATCGCCTCGTCCACGTCATAATAGCCGTTGGCATCGGCGTAGAGAGCCATGTCGGGTCCGTAATGTTCGCGCAGCAACGGGATCAGGCGCTCGGTCTTGCCGATGGGGCCTTTGGCGTGCATGTCGGTGGTCATGAACATCAGGTAGCCCACCTTGATCTTGAGCGCTTTGGCGTCGTATTGCGCCACCGCTTGCTTGATGCGCTCGAACGTTTCCTCCAACGGACGCTCACGCCACTCGGTGGCAATATAGACCGCCACTTCCGGATGATGAATTTCACCGAGCAGTTGGCCGACCGACCGCCCGGCAATCCGGCCCAGCATGTCCAGAATCGCAAACTCGATGGTGGCCAGCGGTAGCCCCAGGGCAATCCCGTTGTAGCGGAAGTTGAACCCGTAGATGTAAACCTTCTCCAGGATCAAATCCAAGTCGCGCGCATCCTTGCCCAGGAAGAACGGTTGGAGGTTGTGGAGGAAGATTGGGTAAAGCCGGCGCATGTCCGAATGGGCCACCGCAATGCCCTCCGCGCCGTCGGCCGAGCGCACGCGGCACAAGAAGCTGTTCTGCCACCGCAGCAGCTCGACGCTCTGGATGATGACCGGGCTGCGGAACAGCTCCCTCTTGAGCACCGGTTGGCGAAGGATCTCTTGGAGTTTGGCCTGCCGGGCTTCTGCGTCCGGCCCGCGAACACGTGTTGCCGGCTCGGCTCCAAGCGCTGAGTTGGGCAATAGCGGTGCGGTTAGACCGGCGGCGCCCGCTGCCACGAGGAATTTACGTCGAGTGGTCTTCATGCTGTTCCCAGAATCATCGCCAGAGTCAACCCATGAGGCTTTCCAATTCACGCCGTTCCGCCGCCGTCATGGGAGTGGCCTCGCTCACGATGCGCACGTTGGCTTTGAGTTGTTCGACTGACGCCACGCCGATCACGACCACCGACACCGGCAGGCTCAGAGCATACCGAATCAAAGACGCCGCAGGCACTTGGTGATCGGTTTGGTCATGATACGGAAACAGGAGTTGCTTGAACGGGTTGCCTGTGACCAAGCAGCCGTTGCCCCCGCCCATCACCTTCATGGCGATGACGCCCATCTGCTGCCGGTTGGCTACCGGCAACAGCTCGTCTCGGAACGGCCTGCGTCGGGACACAGGGTTCAGCGTCGTGAGCAGAGTATCGAACTCGTAACGTTCGATCGCCTCGCGCAGTCGGCTGGCGCTCTCATGGCCGGTTATGCCGATGAAGCGTGTAACCTTTTCATCCCGCAGCTTGCGCAAGGCGGTCAACACACCTGTGGGTTTGTCCCAACCGTTTAGGTCTTCCTCGGCCCTGATTCCGTGAATCTGAATCAGGTCCACGTGGTCGGTTTGCAATCGTTTCAGGCTTTGTTCGACGCTACGCATGGTGCCGTCGTAGGTGCGGCTACCGGTTTTGGTAGCCAGGAACACCTCGTTGCGCCGGCGTGCGACCACATGGCCGAAGTTGGTCTCGGACACGCCGTCGTTGTAGGCCGGGGCCGTGTCGAAGTAGGTCACCCCAAGATTAAGCGCAGTTTCGGCTATGGCCACCGGATCGTGGTTGGCCGATGGCGGCAGTTTCATGCCGATCACACCGCCCAGCGCCAGCGCGCTGACCTCGACGCCGGTCTTGCCCAAAACGCGGCGGGGAAGCTTCGAGGCGCCTGTGGCCTGTGCGGCAGCGTCCGCTGCCCAAAGCACTGAGGCTCGAGGCCCGACCGCGCAGAGTGCAGTCACCGCTTTCAGAAATTCACGACGTTTCATGGGATGGATTCGATGTTGTTCCACTGCCAAGTTTGTTCAGGGCTGTCGCTTCACCATACCGTGGTCCTCGGTTTCTGCAAGGCGGAACGTCCGCAGCCACTGCGGGTGCCGGACGCATCCATTGCCACCCAGCCGCCCTGGGCGGGCGACGCTCGATCCGCCCCGAGCACTCGAGCCTTTTGGACTACCACGGCTACTGCGCATCCGGGCTTATGCAGGCACAATGTCGTGCAGCCGAGCCGATTCGCCAGGCCGCGTTTTCAGCCGCCAGCGCTTTCCGGCCCGCTGATTCACTCGGGTAATGCGCGCTGTTCCGGCTTCGTAGCGGGTGCGGGCTCTGATCCCGATGGTCCGGCGGTAAACGGGATGGGCTTGACATCATCGGCCAAGAGCTGCGCCACCAAGGTATCGTGGTGGTCTTGGCCAAAGCGCGCCAGCCACTGGCGATGCTGGAGCAGCACGGACCGATACTTCGGGTCGGACGCCAAATTGATCATCTCGCCCGGGTCGGTTCCCATGTCCACCAAGGACTCACGCTGGTAGCCGCGGCTGAAGACGCAGTACTTGTATCGGTCACTGCGGACCATGCGACCTTGGATTCTCGGACGTAAACCGTCCACTTCACCGCCTTGGGCCATGTCGTTTTGGACCACAACGTATTGCCGCCAGGAAGCTACCGGTTGCCCAAAGGCCAACGGCAGAAGGCTGCGGCCTGGGAGCTCCTTTGGCACCTCCAACCCCGCAAAGTCCAGCAGCGTCGGCAACAGATCAATGCCCGTATTCACCAATTGATCAGTGGTCGTGCCCCGGGTTTTGCCTTTGCAGGCAAGAATCAGCGGCGCGCGCGCCGATTCATCGTAGAAAACGGTCTTTTGGTTCCAACCGTGCGCCCCGGCACATTCACCATGGTCGGAGGTAAAGATGACCATCGTGTTGTCTTCCAAGCCGGTTTGCCGCAGTGCAGCTAAGACCTTCCCGATTTCCGCATCCACCTTCTCAACCATGCGGTAGTAGCCCCAGCGAAATTTGCGCCAGTCGGTTTCGGTAAACTTGGCCACGGGGAACAATCCGTCATCAATCTGATACGCCCGGCGCATGAGGGTCATGCCATCTGGCTCGTTCTTTTGCGGTGCGAAGTTTGGCGGCAACGGAGGCAACTGGTCGGGCGACGGGGGCGTGCCGATCTCGCCACAGCTTAGCCGTTGGTTACGTCCGGCCAACCGGCGTGACCATTCGCAGATGTTGTGCGGGTTCAGGAAGCTCACCACCAACAGGAAGGGCTTGGCGTGTGGGCGGGCCAGGAACTCGACAGCGCCGGCTGTCACCCCGGCATCGTGGTTGCCCTTGACCTTGCGGGTGACAATCTCGAAGCCGTGCGTGGTGGGGCGGCTTATGTCGAAGCACAGGTGCCACTTGCCGCTGTAGGCCGCCTCATAGCCTGCACGCCGAAAGTAGGTGCCCATGCACACAAATTGATCCGGGTCCAACCCGCCCCGAGGCGCGGCGTTGCGCGTGACACCAGTCTGATGCGGGTAGCGCCCCGTGAAGGCAGAATTGCGCCACGGCATGCAAAGCGGATTCGAGCTGTAAGCGCGCGTAAACAGTGTCCCCTCGGCGGCCAGCCGATCCATCGTGGGGGTGTGGATAAACTGCCGCCCCATCCGACAGCTCATCGCATCAGCAAACTGCTGGTCGGTTATGACCAGGAGGATGTTTGGCTTACCTGCAGCGGCAAGCCCGGTGGCCACCACAAGCCATGCCAGCGCCGCGAGCAATACCACCGAGGCATGACCCAGTCGGCTATTCACGCAGCCGATTGAGCGCTGGGCGCCCCTTCCAAGTCAACGCTGCAATGCGCCCGGGACTCTAGCGTGGGCGGAGGGTTAGCAAACTGCGGCATTTGGCTAAACCGGCTTGATGGCGCTGTGGCCGGCACGGCGAAGCGTGCCAGCCGCAGTTCCTCGGCAAAGGCACCTCCGATAATTCACAACAGGCCTGTCGTGGTGCGCCCTAGACCCGTGCCACCACAGCGCCGGTGCGACAATGAGCTCGGGCCGAGTGTGGTTACTGGCCGAACTTGCTGCCGCTCGGTGGTCGGGGTGGCGCTTTGCCGAGGCTGCCAGGCTTCCAGCGACGCGCGATTTCGATGTCCGCAGCAACCTTCTCGACCAACCGGGGTATGTCCACCACGCCAACACGATTGTAGAGCAGCGGTTGCCGATACTGGCGGGTGTAGGCGGCGGCATACTCGCGCCAATGCCCCAGCGCCGCTTCGAGATGGCGGACCGCCGCGGCCTGGTGCTCCGGGTTCGCGTTCGCATCAAAGAGGGCCAGCTCGCAGGCCCCTTCGATCTTGGCTGCGTAGTAGGCGCCCAAGCAGGCCAGTGCTTCCATGTCGCCCAGCGTCATCCGCAGTTCTTTATTGGCGCCCTGTTTGGGCCGGAAGGTTGCCACTACGCGCCGGGCGGTGTCGGCGTAGCGACGCAAATTTGCCGCTACATCCCGCGGGGTTGCTCCCTCCATAGGCCGGCGCGCCAACAGCCGGTCCCGCCACTCGCGAATGGTCAGATTCCCGCTTTCAGGCATGACCTCGCCCTCCATGAAGTGCCGCACGGTATAGAAGCCCCGGTGCCGCGGATGACTGAGACAGGCCTCCGGCAGCCATTTCAGATCGATGTTGCCCCAGAAAAAGCGGGTGATCTCTGGCATAATCTGCGATGCTGCGCGCCAGCCGACTAGCAGCTCGGCCGCCGGCACCTCCGGGAACCGCACGGCAAGCGTGCGCACAAACAACTCCTCCGGCAGCGTGGGGTCGTAGCTCAACCGACCCCACAGCATGAAACTGAACCATTGCTTCTGCATCACAAGCTGGCGCGGTGACTCCGGCTCCAGGTCCATCGCCTCCCGCCCCCAACAGTAGCCGTCCGGCCCCATGTAGAAGCCGGCGACCTTGTCCGGCCCGGGCATGGCCCGAATGAAGTTGCGGGCAAACTGCGGATCGCCCCAACGAAAGCTGTAAATGTCATCGTTGCGGACCGTGAGCCAAGTACGCCGCCGGGGCGACAACTCGGGCAACAGCGGTTTGATGAAGGGCGGGTTGGTCATTCCATACATGTGCGCCACGGCGTACTTGTAACTCAGATCGAACGGGCCAGGGTAATCCTTCCAATACCCCATCAGTCGGTCCAGATCGGTCATATGCAACCGGTGGATGAGGCGGAACTTGCGGTCGGGCTGCTCCTTCAACGCGTCGCGGATGCCTTCGCCATAGGCTTGCCACAGCCACTCTTCCTTGCTGAGTGCGCCCATGCGTTGGCCCATGTTTTCGCCGGCTGTGATGCCCATGCCTGCCAACAGGGGATAGGTCTTCACTGTCTCGCGCACGCTGGCACGAAAGTATCGGAGCATCTGGCCGTCGGGGTTGGAGCGCGTGATACCGTGCTTGCCTTCTTCGGTATGCAGATAGGCGTTCCAGGTAAACCAATACACCTCGATGCCGCGGTCCTTGGCCATCTGCATCACCTGCCGCCAAAACGCAATCTTCTCCTCGATGGTCATGTGTTTGACCACCTCGGCTCCGCGCAGGAATTCCGGTTTGAACATGTCCCGTCCGCTGTGCGAAAAACTCTCATCGAACAGCTCGCGCCGGCCGCGCAGGACATCGTTCAAGGCTACCTCCGGATACTCCGGCACTTTGACGATGCTTGGGAACGGATTCAGGTTCCACAGGGTCAGGACGTTGAACCGGTGCCGGGCCATCTCGTCGAAGAACTCGCGCCAAAACTCACGGCTCCACACTTCGGGGATGTTTGCCTGGGCCGCGTCGCTGTTGTCCGAGTAGCTGGGCGTGCGCAGGTCCAGCGGGATATTGAATTTGATGCCGCGCTTCTCGATGTAGGGCCGGCGCCAGCCTGTCGGCAAATTGGTCAACGTGCCCAACCGAATGGCCTCGGCCACCTCCAGGCCACCATAAAGCGCTCCCGCCACATCGGTCCCGACCACCCGCCATCCCTTGGCAGTCCTATCAATGTTGTAGCTTTGACCCGGACCGGTTTCGGCCACGGCTATCTCGATACGCAACCGTAGGCCTTGGCCGGCGGCACGCATGATCTCTTCCTTGGCGAAGGTGAGCGCCGCCGGCGCATCCGCGGGCAGCGACACCTCGATGGCCGGGCTGCGCTGCGTAGCCATCGGGATAGTTAAGGCGGCTGTTAAGAGCCTTTTGATGCTATCGGTCGTCATCTGTCAGCCTTCTCTGAGTTGTCGAAAGTTCTCTGGCAGCCGCAGCGGTAGAACTGCGCCATGCACCCGCCACTGTCCGCGAAGGCGCGGGCCACGTCAATCCTTTGCATCTCAGTCTTGGGGGACGTGGCGGGTATGCCGCCGCCTTGGCTGATGTTGCGCGCCCCAGTGCGGGTGGCTTGCACCATTTGGTCCGTCATGCGCCGACGGTGCGCGTAGAACCGGGGGGCAGAACACCGTCGGGCTGTCATAGGCGGCCTGGACCACCTTGGGGCTGCATAGCTTGCGGTAGCCACCGTGCAGCAACAGAGCGCAGGCCTTATTCATGGGAACATGCACGGCAGCAGGGAAGCCGATTGGCATTCGTCTGACCACTCTGACTTGGCGGACAGGTGTCGGTGGACCTGGACTGGGCTTGCAGCCGGGGCAGGTAGCGCGGGGCGAAGTACCATCGGCAACAGCAGGCGGTTCATGGGAGGAACCGTGATAGCTTACGAAGCATCAACCCCTGCACTTGAAGGTAACTAACACCGCTGGCAGCGGCGGCGATGGAGCATGGGGGTGTTGGCTTTGCTGCCTCGGACCATGCTTATCTACAAGGCCGCCAAGGACGGGGACACAGCCCTCGCCGCCTGGTGCACCGAGGGTCAAGTCAGTGGCTTCCGGGCTTTCTAGCGTCCAATTGGGTAGCTAGCTGCTTCAACAGACCTGCGTTTTCCGGTTTGACTGCAATGTTCTCGTTCTCTTGCGGGTCAGTGAGGTGATCGTAAAGCTCGGTGGCGACCAGCTCACCCTTCTTGTTGCGCCATTCGACGTAGCGGTACCGGTCGGTGCGCATGGCGGTGCCGAGATAGCCGCCTTTGGGATACTCGCTGAAGGCCAGCTTGGTCCACGGTGCTTTCGGATTCTGGAGCAAGGGCACGAAGCTTTGACCCTCCAAGCCTTTGGCGGGCGGCAGGCCACACAGCTCGATGAGCGACGGGTAAATGTCCACAAACTCCACCAGGGCGTCTGTCTTCTGGCCGGCGGTTTTCATGCCGGGGACGGAGACGATAAGCGGAGCGCGAGTGGCACCTTCGTAGTTGTTGTGTTTGCCGCCCCACCAATTGTGTTCGCCCATGTAGTAACCGTGATCGCCCCAGAACACGATGATGGTCTTATCGCGCAGACCCAGCCGGTCCACTTCCTCCAGCAGGCGCCCGACGCAGGTGTCCACGTAACTGATGGCGGCCAGATAGGCCTGGATACACCGGCGACCAAACTCATCACTGATCTGGCGGTCCTTGGGCACATTCCCATACCAGTAGAAGTCGTCGCCCGACTTGGCGGCGAATGCGGGTGCGTGCCGGGGCGGATACCGGTTGGCGGGAATCCTGATGTCGGCCAGCTTGTACAGGTCGAAGTATTTCTTGGGCGCGACCCACGGCACGTGCGGGTTGGCAAACCCGACAGCCAGGAAGAACGGCTGCTGCGGTTTTTGCGCCAGTTCACACAACGCGCTGATGGCCTCGCGCGCCGTGTCCCCGTCAAGCAAATCATCGTCGGCCACATCGGGCGCCTCGAAGGCCGGCCCGGCGTAAATGGCTGCGCCTGGGCCTTTGGTGGGCAGGGTTGTTCCGGCCTCTTTTGCCTCGGCACGACGTTTCTTCACTGCTGCCTGGCCTTCAGGCCCGTAGCGCGGCTTCTTCGAGTGCCACGGTGGGACACTCCACGAGGGCGGATCATCAATGCCCACGTGATACACTTTGCCGAGGCTGCGAGTGAACCAGCCGTTGTTCTTGAAATGCTGCGGCAACGTGACGACGTCGGGCATCGTCTCGCGCAAAAACGGGCCGATCTCATAGATGCGGGTAGTCCAGGTGTGTCGCCCCGTCATCAGGGAGATGCGCGAAGGCGAGCAGAGCGCCTGCTGACAGTAGGCCCGATTGAACACCATCCCACGCGCTGCCAACCGGTCGAGGTTGGGTGATCTCACCAGTGGATCGCCGTAGCAACCAAGCTGCGGGCGCATGTCATCGGATGCGATGAACAGCACGTTGAACTTCGATTCAGCGCCGGGGCTTGTCACCACCAGCGCCACCCAGAGAAACGCACTCACCCATGTCGGCTTCATCCGAACGCATCCTAGTGCCCGGGCGGCGGAAGTGGAAGTCCGACAACGCCTGAAAGTTCAGGCAGCCGGGTGCAGAGCAAACGCACGATATGCAGTCCGTTACCATCCGCTTTCAGCCTGGCCGCCACCCCGGCCCCGTGCCGGCAGCGAAGGCTCCCCCTCCCCGCGAGGGGGAGAGGGTCGGGGCGAGGGATGAGGGCGCGCCACTCGGCCTCCGGCTTCCCGGAAGCGGGGTGCAAACCACCCCGACCCACCTTCCCTCCGCCCGTGGCGGGCCGAGGCAAGGCCGCCCCGGCGCCGCGAACCGTGCCGACGACCTCCGGCTGGGCCTCGCAAAAGGCTGTGGGGCATCCGGGCTGCCGGCCCGTCGGGGCGAGTCTGGGTCCAAAACCGGTTCCGGCGGCCTTGTGCGCTCGGTCCGCGGGTCGGAGAGCGGAACCCGCGCGTCGGAAGCCTGCCAAGATGGCGCCACACTGCCGCGGCCGGGTCCTGGTGGCCGCTTCACGATGCGCAAGTCGGAGGAGCAGCCGCGCGCCGGAATGGCCGGCCCGGCTCCGAGATTTTTCGTCCAGCGGGTTTGACAAGCGGCTTGGGTAAGGATAACTGTTTTTTGACTTTAGTTCGCCTGAGTGATCACTGTCTGGTTTGAATGGGCCAGCAGCGGGCCGGCCAAACGACCGAGCAGGAAGCAACGTGGGGTCACCCTGGCACGGACAGGGCCGGGAAGAGAAATCATGAAGACGCTCAGAATCGGCCGGGGACGCGGAGCTTGCGGGTCTTCGAGTGGGGGCTGCTGGCGGGTGGCGGCGTGCACCCTGCTGCTGGCCGAAGTGATCCAGGGCCAAATCATCAATGGCGACTTCGAGGGGCCGACACCGGCACCCTGGCGCGTGCTGCCGGGCACGGGCCAGCCCGCCGGGGCCCAGCCTCCGGCGCGCCGGGTGGTGCCGCCGCCGCGCGGAAACCGGGCGGGCCACATTGGCGAGTCGGGCGGAGTGCCGGGCGACGAGGGAGCGGGCATCTTCCAGGTGTTCAACTGCTTCGCGATCCAGCCGGAGGCCTGGTGCAGCGTCACCTTCCAGGCCAGTTGGACGGTGCCGCCGGGGGTGGCCGAAACCGCGAGCATCTACCTGGCCAACGCCAACGGCGGGCAGGAGGCGAGCCTGCCGGCCGGGACCGGCACCTACACGCTGTCCATTCGGGGGTGCCTGGACCCGACCGTGCTGGGCTTCTTCGTGGACTCGGGTCCGACGGACCCGGTGGGCATTCAGTCGCGTCTGATCATTGACAACGTGGCGTGCCAATGCGGCACCAACGATCTGACCTCGACGAATCTGCTCAAGCGCTCGAGCTACCGGCAGGGCGGGCCGGGCCGGGACCTTGAGGATCCACCGTTGCCGGAGGTGGTCGTGACGGTGCAGCCGGGCTACAACAGCATCGGCGCCAACTACCTCCAAGGAGCCAATACCCTGGACGAGGTGTTGGCCGGGGCCGCGGACGGCACGCAACTGTTCAAGTGGAACAGCGTCCTTCAGAACATCGAGCCACCCTACACCTATTTTAACGGCGTGTGGCAGCCGCCCGGGGGTGTTCTCCGACCCGGGGGAAGGAGCGTTCCTGCGCAGTGAAGTGTCGCAGACATTCGCCTTTACCGGCCAGGTGCAGGAACCGCCCTGGCCCCGGCCCCGGCCGCCCGCGGGTAACTATCTGGTCAGTTGCCCCACCCCGCAGCCTTGCGCTTTCGAGGAATTGATGGGGTTCCCGCCCGTCATCGGCGACCGGGTCCTCAAGTACGACACCGTCACCGGATGGCCGCCCCAGCCGTCCAGCATCCATCGGTTTGGCCCCGGCGGCTGGGACGTGGAACCCATCCTCGCGCCGGGCCAAGCGGCGTTTGTGGAACTGGTGGATCCGGGAAGCTCCGGCTTCATCCCGCCCGGCATTGACCTGTTCAGCACCCCGGCGGGCGGGGCGACCTATCAGGACTTCCTCGAGCTGCCGATTCCGCCGGATTTCTTTGATCCGGGTTCGGAGCCGTTCTTCGGGCGAATCGAGATGCAGGGCGCGCCGCTGAACACCGAACCGCCGGGGCTGGTGCAGCCGGCCGACACCATCGTGCAACGGCTGGCCGCGGCGGAGGTGCCGCCGGGCGGCGCGGCCACGGTGCCGGTGCAGATCGTGGCGCTTTCGCTGGCCAGCAGCCAGCCGATGGTGGTGGTCTATGAGGACGGGCGGTTCGAGCCCTGGGCCGTGCGCGCTCATCTCTCAGCCGTCGCCACGCAGGAGGTGGGCATGATGATGCTGCAGGCTGACAGTTGCGGCTTGGGCGGCACCTTCACCGCGATCCTGCCGGTGCGGCCCCGGCTGGTCTTCACCCGCCTGAGCGATGGCACGGAGCGGGTGCTGGATTTTGGCTTAGAGCCCAACCTGCCGCCGCTCCAGTTCCAAACCCTCAACGGCCACTGGCTGAACTTCGATCCCGGCATCTTCAACCTCGTGAGCGCGCCGGCCGGATTGTGGGTGGACCATGATGGCAATCCATTCACGCCCCCCGTTGGGCCGCTGCCGGGCACCTCGCCCAATTTCTTCCCGGGCCTGCGCGCCCTCCGCTGCGCGCCCGGCTGTGATCCTCCCGATCGGGTCGTGAAGCAAATGACCCAGGAGGAGGCGCAACTGGCCGCCCACGGGGTGTTGCCGGCCCAGCACCCGCCGCCGGACACCGACGGGGACGGCATCCCGGACGACGCGGACAACTGCCCGGGCCTGTTCAACCCCCGCCAGCAGGACACCGACCACGACGGGGTGGGCGATGTGTGCGACAATTGCCCGACCGTTTCTAATCCCTGCCAGGAACCGGTCCTTTGCCCGGGCCAGCCGCCGGTGATCCTTCAGCCCCCGCAGGATCAGACCGTGCCGGTGGGCGGGACGGCCGTCTTCACGGTCATTGCTGCGGGTGAGCCGCCGCTCTTTTACCAGTGGCTCCACGAGGGCACAAACGTGCCGGGAGCGACGGCCGACACGCTGGTCCTGCACAATGTCCAGCCTGCCGACGCCGGCAGCTACGTCGTCTTTGTCACCAATCGGTACGGCATGGCGGTTTCCAGCCCGGCCGTGCTGCTGGTCGAGGCCGTCAACAATCCTCCGGCGCCAGGTCCGCTCTACAACCAGGTCGTGCATGCCGGCACCGTGGTCAGCTTCGCGGTCACGGCCGCCGATCCAGACCCCGGCCAGCAGCTCTTCTTCAGCCTCGATCCGGGGGCGCCGCCGGCCGCGTCCATTGATCCGTTGACGGGCGAATTCACCTGGCCGACCACGGCCGAGGATGCGGAAGAAGAATTTCCCATCACCGTCCGGGTCACGGACACCGGCTTGCCGCCCCTGAGCGCCACCGTCACCTGCACCGTGGTGGTGAGCGCGCCGCTGCTTGAAGCCACCCGCGAAGGCGCCGACATCACGCTCACCTGGCCGGCCATCCCCTGCCAGCTTTACCAGGTAACGCACGCCCCGACGGTCACCGGCCCGTGGCAGCCACTGGGAGCCGTGGTGCAGGCCACCAACACCACCGCGACGATCAAGGACGGCCCCATCACCGACGCGCCGGCGCGCTACTACGGAGTGACCACCGTGCCGGTTCCGAGGGTGCCAATCTGCTGGCCGTCGTTTTGTTTTCTCACTTACAAAATCCATCCCGGGCCGGGCATCACGGCCGACTCCGTCGCGCCGCCTGCCGGCGAAAGCACCCACAGCGAACTGCAAACCATCCCGCTGATCGTCACGGGCGAAGACACCGACCAGCTCCTCCAGAAGTGCATTTGCATTTCGCCCGAGCAAATCTGCACCTCCGCCCGCGTCATCGACCTCGTGGACTCGATGGTCTATAAATGGACGCTGATGTCGGGCGGCGGCGCCATCTCGGTGGACGGCCCGGCCACGCTCTACCTGCCCCCCAACCTGGCTACGGGCGAGACGCGCACCGTTACGATTAAAGCCGAAATCAAAGACACGCGCGGCAACGACAAACCGGCCACCGTCACCTACGCCATCGAACTGAGCCGGCCGGCCGAGTGCGAATACAAACGCAAGGTGACCATCACCAAAGAGACCGACGCGGGCACGCCCTTGGTCGTCACGCCCAGCCCGTGCGATTGCCAGCCGCAGCCGCCGGTGTGGATGGCGGTGCCCACCCCGCTGACAGGCGAGGCCGGAGGCGAGCTCAAGACCTGTGTGGGCAAACGGCTCCTGCTGCGCGCCAGCGGCACGGACAACGACCGGCTCCGGCTGGTCTGCCGCGGCACCTACTGCGGGCTTGCCATCCGGCAGCCGGTGTTGCTGGACGAGACCAAGTATGCGTGGAGCGCCATGCTGGGCGGCTTCCCCGATTACGGGGGCGCGGCGGAGTCCAACAGCCGCAAGACCACGGCCATCTACAAGGCGCCGGACGCCCCGGGCCATGATGAGGTCACGGTCAGGATCCGAGACAGCGGCCGACAAGCCCCGGACGCGCCGCTGGAAAAGAAGATCAAGATCAAGGTCATCCAGGCCGACCTGACCATCCACAAACCGCCGGTGATTGACCCGGCCGAGCCAGCCGTTTCCGAAGACGACGAATTGTGCAAAGGCGCCCAGACCTTCGTGAACCTCGACAATGACGACAAGGACACCCAGTTCGACACCGGCACCACCGACACCGACGTGCCCGGAGAAGACGAGATGGTCAAGCTCACGCTGCGTCTGGGGCCTGCCGACCTCACCGGCACCGCCACCCTCACCGCCACCGCGGGCGCGGCCCACATCAAAGTCTGGAAGAAGACCAACAAAGACACCGAATATGCCCTGGGCGACGCGTTGGCCGTGCCCGGCGATTTCACCGCCAGCGGCGGCGCGCTGGTGAAGGAGCTTTGGGTCGAGGGCATCTCCCCGCACACCGTCCAGCGGGGCACCAAGTTGAAACTGACCTTCACCGACGGCACGGTGACCTGCGAAGACGAAGTCGCCCTGACCATTCTCGGTATCGACAAGATCGAGTGGGTGGGCAAGAACAACAGCCGCAATAACGACAACACCCTGGACGCCGATCCCAACTGGCCCGGCGGCCTTGTCCCGGGGGCGTTGCGGGTCTTCCCGGACGCCCGCATCGCCGGCGGGGCCGTGGAGGCGAATCCGCGCGACAAGGTGGACGTCAAAGTGACGCTGACGGTGGCTCCCATTGAACCGGTGAAGATTTACTTCGAGTCGTTTGACGTGGACGACCCGACCTCAGCCACCCGGCCGGTGGACGGTGCCGCGTTCGACGAGCAGGCGCTTGAGGACAACCGCGGCACCACCCCGGCCCGGGCCGGCCAGTTCACGGGCGAAGTGGGCGGGCTGAAGGAGCAGGAGTTCGACGAAAAAGTGGAGACGTTCGAGTTCCAGGTCACCTTGCAGCCCGGCGACAACTTCCGCCTGGCCGGCAACGGGGACAAGGACTTCCTGCCCGAACTGGAGAATGACGATTTCCTCCAGCACACCGGCGCCGATGCCGCCGCCCGGAACGCCAACAAACAGCGCATCGTCAACAAGCACATCGCCGGCACGCCGGCCGACAAGGAAATCCGCCAGCCGGACCACTACGCCAGCCCGGTGCTGACCGTGTGGCGGTTCCTCAACCTGGAGCGCGACTCCTACGCGGCGCCCGGCGCCGGCGAGGTCTTCGATGGCGCCGGCGTGGGCAATGACGACGTCAATCCCGGCAACATCGGCAACCCCAGCATTGCCCTCTTGGTCAATTATCGTCCCGCCTTCATTGAGCCGGTGGATGTCCTGGGGGCGCTCGACGCCAACGACGAGATTCCCTTTGTGCACAACCTGGCCGATGCCGCCGCAGCGGCCACCGGCAACGCGGTGCGTGATGTGCCTAGCGTGGAGCGCTTCTGGGTCATCCATATTGTGGGTGCCTACGAAGGGGAGGTCACCGAGGACTTCGACCCTGACGTGCTCCCGGCCACTTACGGCTATGCCCCGGGCGACGACGGGCCCTGCTTGATCTACCTGGAAACCATCCGCGACCGCCAGGTTTTCCCGGGACCGAATCCGCCTGCCCTGGCGATCACCCAGGCCGAATTCATCGAGCGTACCGTCCTGCACGAAAGCGCCCACCGGTTCAACATGCTCCACGGCACCCCGCCCGGCGATGAGGGGCCGCTGTCGGTCGCCAACAACCTTTCCGGCAATGCGGCCTCCAACCAGTTCACCGACGCCCAACTGAACGTGATCCGCAACGTCCCAAGACCCAGGTGATGCCATGAAACCATCCCGCCTTTTCCAACGTTTGACACGCGCACGTCTGTTTCTTCCACTCGCCGTTCTGGTCGGGGCCAGCTCCTGCACCCGCGGCGCCGAATCGGCTCACGTGACCCTGACGGCAGCCAGCGCCGCCCTTCGCGCCTGCGATCCGTTGTTCCTCAAGGTCACGCTGGAGAACCGCGGCACCGAGGCCCTTGCGCTGCCCCGGCCCCTGGGCGACAAGTTCGGCACGCTGCGCTTGGAAATGCGCCCTTTGGGCGCTGCCCGGTTCCAGCCGGCGCGCACCCGGGGCAGCGGATTGAAAGACGGCGAATTCCCGCCGACGGTCGTGCCGCCGGGCGGCCGGCTGGCCAGCCACGAGGTCTTGTTCCGCTATCGGCAGAGCGCGGTGTTCGCCGCTCCCGGCACCTACGAGCTGCGCGCCGTGGTCAGACTGGGTGAGACCGAAGCGGTTTCCGAGCCGGTTCTCATCGAGGTTCGGCCGATTCCGGAGGCCGAAGCCCAACTGATCGAGCGCGCCGGTCCGGTCTTGGAAGACACCCTGGAGGCTGCCTCGGTTGGCCAAGTCACTCCCGCGCAGTGGGCGGAGTGGGAAAGCAAACTGAGCGACTCGGCTTTGAAGCGCTCGCTCCGATGGTTACGCTTGGCCGCAGCGCTGGGCGCTGCCTCCGACCCGGCCGTGCGGGAGGAGCTGCGACGCCAGTTCAACCAACATCGCCGCCAAGCCGATCCGGTCACCGCGGAGTGGATGGACCTGGTGCTGGCGCGCCAATTGGCCCGGCTGGGGCGGTGGACCGAGGTGAACGCGCTGCTGGCCAACTTCAAAGAGCCGAGCTACGAACTGACCCGGCTGCGCAACCAGGCCGAATCCCGGTAGGCCCCGCGCCCGGGAATAACCGCACGGCCATCCGGCCATCGAAAGCGGCTGGTACCTTGCCGCAACGACGCGGATTGGTGGGCGCGGCTCGCGCAACCCCAGACCTGGCGATGCTTGGCCGCGGGCGGCCGGGCGGCGGCGGGCGGGGTCAAGGGGGGCGGCGCGGCGCTTTCGTAGAACCGGCGGAAGCCGGGCGATTCGCGCACTTCGATTTCCCGATCCGGCTGGCGCAGGATGCGGCGACGAGACTGGACCAGGCGCGCGGGCAGCGGCGGCGTCCGGTGATGCCGATGGCGCAGGGCAGAAAGCTGTCCCCAGGGTTAGCTCGAAGCTCCCCTGAGGGTCACTTTGCCTGCCACAAGCTGCACCACAACCAAAACGTTTGAGCCCAGAGGGGATTAAAGACTGCGTTGTCGAGCACAGGCTCAGCCCTCCCAGCCTGTGCTGGGCCTTGGAGGGCTCGGTGCATCGAGAAGGTCCACCTCATGGCGCAGTCCCCTCGACGGGATCAGACTAAAAGTCATTGGGGAGCGCCGTCCTCGCGCTCGAGGGCCAGATGCCCCGGGGAAACGCACGATCCGATTTTGCCTGGTTCGAGAGCCAGCGTGGCTTATTCAACCACCAACACGCCGCGCATTTCCTCGTGGCGCGGTGAGCACCAGACGGTGCAGAAGAATGGGAATTGACCCACCTTGTCGGGCGTGAAGGTGATCGTCTCCACGTGGCCGGCCTTGATTTCCTTCGCGCCTACAGCGAAATCTGGCAGCGCGAAACCATGAGTCACGGTGTCGATGTTCCGGATAAGGAGCCGGACTGGCTGACCACGCTTGACAGTGATCGTGCGAGGATACCAGTTGCCATGGTTGGGTTCGCGGGCAATCAGCTCGGTGGTGAACAACCTCGAGCGCCGGAATTTCTCAGCGCTCAGCACGCCGAGCACTGTGCCCACCGTAGCGATTAACATCAGCGTAACGGCAATTTTTTCTCTCGTGCTCACAGCATTACCCCGTGTAAAGCCACACGAAAAACACCGTCAACGCGGTAAGCCCGGCCCAGATGGGCGTCCAGCCCCGGCGGGCTTGTGCCAGCGTCGGGTAAGTTTGCTTGGCGATGCGATAGCCGAATGCGATGGTAAACAGGTAGAACACCAGCATTGTCGCCCCCTGGACATAGCCCAGATACGCGGTCCAGACCGGCGTCCAGGGGAAATTGGCCGTGCCGAACAGGTTCCAACCCCAGGCGAAGGGATCAGACAGGATATGCAGCAGATAGCTTCCGTTGGGCAGGATGATGCCCAGACTGAAAGCTATCCAGACACCCAGCCCCAGAGGCACCAGGGTATAGGCAAAGTTGGTGAAGACGTTTTTCAGCGGCACTTCGCGGTTTCCGCTAAACCGTTTCGACAGCCACGCAAAGCCCAAGAAAATGGCCGGGATGATCACCAGGCAAGAGACCGTGTGATAAAGGATGTAGGTTAGGAACCCCGACCAGGTGGCGGCCCGCACCATGTCTTTGAGCCACCCCCACGGTCCTTGAAAAGCCAAATAGAAGTTGATCGCGATGCCCAGCATGATGAAGGCCTTCCAGGCTTCGTCCAACTTGCGCGGCGCACGTGGGTTGTCCACCAGCAGGTCCGCCCCCGGAGGTCTCAGATTGAAGCCCATGTTGTCATAAGGGCACGTCTTGAAGCACTCCAAACACATGCCGCAATAGGTGTTCTTTTGGAAGTTGAATGGGGCAAGCAGCCACGGACAGCCATGCCCGCATTCGTTGCCCAGGTAGCAGGTCTTGACCTTGTGTTGCCGGCAGATCTCCGGGTCCTTGCGGCGGACCTCCACCATGGCAAACTGCGCATACAATCCTTGGAAGCCGGACACCGGACATAGATACAGGCAGAAGTTGCGTCGCTCAAAAACAAGCCCGACGATGAAGGCGGTTAAGATCACCAACCCCAGCAGGATGAAGCTGGCCATCGGGCGGACCGTCATGAAGCCGGAGAAATACGTGGTCATCAGAAAAGCCACGTTCATCAACCACATGTTCCGCAGGCGCGTCGGCCATTTTAAACCGAGCCCGAACGGCTTTCGACCCGGGACCACATCCAACAGGCGCCCCCTCTGGAGCCAATCCGAGAAGATCGGAAACGGGCACATCAGGCACCAAGCCCGAGCAAACACGGGCACCAGCACAAACATCAGCATCACCCACCACAGAATCCACACGATCATGATCCCGAAGTTGTAGTTGCCCGCCGAGTACCCGCCCACCAGGCAGGCCAGTAGAATCACCACAAAAAGGAAGGTGTTCACCAGCACAGCCGCCAGCGGGAACCACCGTGATTTGAACAGTGCCCGAACCGGCTTGAACCGAGTCAGCTCAAGCCGTGCATTTAGATCAACCAACCCAAAAAGTTTATCGGTCATGGGAGGGTTCCTCTTGTTGACGTCGTAAGGTCGCAACGCCCCATCCGATCAGGCCGACGGCCAGTACCGCCAGCACAAGAAGATGGAACGGCGTGTTGGGTTCCACTCGCAGATGCCCGATCATGTACGGGTGGAATTCGCCGCATGTGACGGAACACCGGAAACTGAATCGGCCTGGCTTGTCGGCCACGAATCGGAGGCCGCCGTCATGCCCTGGATAGGCCGAGGTCTGCAGGCCGTAACCGTCCAAATACATGCCGTGGTGCACATCCTCGCTCAACAGGCGAATGCGCACAGTGTCGCCGCGATTGACGGTGAGGACATGGGGCGTGAACGCAAACCGTTTGGCGCGGACCTCAAAGAACCGCTCCTCCGCCCCCGCGCTGCATGCTAGTCCGCACAGCAGCGCAAGGCCAAACCCCAGTCGTAATGCCACCTGCGACTCGCTCATAGGCTCGTGTCTTGTCGGTTGGAGCCGGGGCTGTGCTTGGACCCAAGAAGCGCCACCATGTCGGTTGCCACCTCGTCCGGATCCCACGCATTAGCAAAATACAGCCGTCGCACGCGGTTCTCAGCGTCTATCAGGTAAGCGACAACGGAGTGTCGGATGGACAGTCCGGCCGGTTCGGCTGCCTCGTGAATGACCTCATAGTCAGCGCAGACCTTGTTGACGGTGCTCTTGTCGCCGGTCAAGAAGTGCCAGTTGGAAAGCTGGGCTCCGTACCGTTCGGCGTAGGCCTTCAGGATAACGGGCGTATCAAATTCAGGGTCAAACGTGATGCTCAGAAACGTGACCCGATCGGAGACGCCAGCTTGTGCGATCCGCTCTTGGACGGCGCGAAACTTGCGGGTGGTCAACGGGCACCGAGTCGGCTCGCTGCACCGCACGTAGAAAAAGGCCAGCAACTTGACTCTGCCTCGGAGTTGCGACAGGCGCACCGGCTGGCGGTCCTGATTGATGAGCTCAAAATCCGGGGCTTGCTGGATCACCGGCAAGCTGGGTTCGTGGCGAAGCACGGCCCTTGTAGCCCAGTAGCTGACCCCCAGCAGGATCAGCGTTCCTGCGCTCAGGAGCAACCAGCCGTGTGTCTTGGCGCGGTTAACCATGAGCTGTGTCGCTAGGGTTGGTAAACAAGTTCCACAAAGTCCGAGATGGATTTGCGGCCGCCGCGGTCACCTGCGGCTCCGTTCCATACCGCAAAGGCGCAGAGTTTCACTCGGCCCGGCCCCAGCAGAGCATCCGAAGAGGCCTCAGCCCCTTCGGGTTCCAGAGCGCGTTTCATGACCACGTGCCAGGTGGCATTTGTCCACAAACCACGCCCAACCACGATTTGCCGCGACTTGGGGGTCACCGTGCCGATTCGAACCGCCAACAGGTCCACTACCGGTAACTGGGGATCGCCCATGCTAACCGGCAAGGTCTCCTGGTCCTCAAACGGATAGTAGTAATCGGCGTACGGCAGTTCGGCCCCTGGTGGAGGCTTTTGCCAGAATGCCGCGTCGCGGCTGGCCTTCCAGTGCCAGATGCTGGACCGCCCAAGAAAGCCCATGAGAATGCTGCTGGGCTGCACATTGGGATCCAGCGGAAACATGATGGCGCACCCATCCGAAAATGTGGCGGGGCCGAGGGTTTGGTCAGGTGCCTCATCAGGCCAGCTCAGGTAAAAGTAGATATCCTGCGCATTGCGGAAGGCCCGCACCTCAATCCAGGGGACCAGTTTCTTTGACCAAGGCTGGATGGTGACTTGATAAACGAGGTCCACTCGGACTGGCGTCAGGTCCTTCCAGGCGGAGAGATCGACGCCTTTGGACAGATCAAGCTCCCGAGCCAGACTGGGCACGCGCACTACCAGACGTCCAGGTGGTTCCGCCACTGTGGGGACGCCCCGCGCATGGCGCAAGCCGTAGGACAACAGTCCCACAAACCCGACAACCGGAACCAAGGCAATTAAGACGACCGTGCCAACTTTCATGGCGCCATCCCATCACAACCTGCCGGAGCGCAGCCCTGCCATTCGACGCAGGCGGGCGCATCCACACGCCGTAGCTGAAGCGGCGGGCCAAGCCGCAGCGTTTCGCTCTCCAGCAAGTCCTCCAACTCGGCCACTGCACTACAGTAGAACGGGTTCGTCGTTGCTGTCCGCAGACGCTCAACGATAGCGGTCGCAGCCGGTCCAAGATGTTCACGGAAAAATGTAGTCTCGGCTTGGCGACAGACGGCCAGTTTGCCTTCGGTTTCGGCCCCGGTCTGCTCACGTTCCGCACGCAGTTTCTTCAGTTGCAGGTAGTACATGAACTCCAACTGGCAACTCAAGGCATCCGGACGGTTCTTTTCTGGTTGCACACCGAAAGCCCGGTAAAAACCCATGATGTCGGCCAGGAGCTGGGTTCGGTGGAACTCGTTGTCCGCCAGGTATTCGGCTCCTTCCAGCCACACCCTGCCAGCACGAAACAAGCGATCATACTCGGCTCGGATGGCGTCCCGGTCGGCCGGCTCGATCTGGAACCACCTAAAGAACGATTCGTCTGGATAGGCAAACGCCGTGGCCAGGATTTTGTAGCGCACCGCCAGGTTGGATGCGGGAACATGGCCGTCTGTAATCATAACGTCACGTCACACTGAAGCGATAGACTTGGCGCTCTGCGTCATAAGCCTTGCGCACCACGGTGGGTTCGGTGATGGGCACGCTGACTATTTCGGCCCCTTTGGCGTCGTAGGCCGTGGCAGTGCCCCGCTTGAGGTCACCCTGCACCTTGAATTTGTGCACGATCTGAGGCGTGCTACCGAACAGTGTCAGCAGCCCGACAAGTTTCACGTCTTCCGTGGCGCGACGGTAGAGTTCCACGGCCCGCTGCGCCCCGGGGCCGAACATCTGAATCAGAAACGGCAGGGGCACGTGAATCGGCGGGATGTAATACACATTGGGCTCCGTGCCAAACTGCGGATACAACGGCAAGGCGATCTTGAGCACATGCACCAAGTAGTCAATCGGGTTGTCTGGATCGGGACGGTCATACCGGTTCTTGAAGCCGAACAGCCGAATTTTGCCGATGCAGTTTTGCACGCACTGCGGTTGAAAGCCCATCTCCACTGCCGGAAAACAGGCGATGCACTTCTCCGACTTCCCGGTCAGGGGACGGAACATGCTCTTCTTGTAAGGGCAGGCGCGCACGCACTCTTGGTACCCGCGGCAGCGCTGCTGGTCCAGCAGCACGATGCCATCTTCCTTCCGCTTGTAGATGGCTCGACGTGGGCAGGCGAACAGGCAGGCCGGATAAGTGCAGTGGTTGCAGATGCGCGCCAAATAGAACATCCACGGCTGGTGCGGGATCCGAAGGAATTGGCCGTCTGCAAGCTGTTGGTTGACTTCGTCTTCGCCCAAATTCGGATGGCTCCAATCTTCTTTCTCCGGCAGGATGCCGAGTACCTCCTCAGCAAACTGGTCAGTCTCGAAGATGGTTTTGCCCCGATACACGCCGTTTTCCCAGTGCTGTGGGCCCAAAGCGTCCAACAGGCGCACGTCCCAACCCATCGGATAGAAACCCCAGGGCTTGCTCTCGACGTTGTTCCAGAACATGTACTCCTGGCCTTTACCCGAGGTCCACGCGTTCTTGCAGGCAATGGTACAGGTCTGGCAGGCGATACATTTATTGGTGTCAAACACCCAGGCGGCTTGGCGTTCCGGAGGCACCGCCGGGTACTTGTAGAGCATCGTCCGGCCTAGTTGCCAGTTGTAGACTTGATACATCAGCAGATGAACCCTCCTTTCAAGAACATCTTCATGGCCGGCGATTCATACCCAGGACGGAAGCCAAGCTGAGCTGGGCGCCAGAGGGCGTGGTCCACGCCGCCTGGCTCGGCCTTCACAGCCTTTACGAAGGCTTCCTTGGGAGCGCCGGTTGTGCAGTGGATATCGGGGGCAAATCCCTTGCCGATCTCCTGTCCAAACATGCCCTTACGCACCAGCGAATCGGTCATGAGCGTGGGACGCAGCCAAGCGCGGGTGACCGATTGGTGTGAACCGCTCCGAAACATCGCCTGGTAGCCGGTGCGAGGGTTACGCGCCAGCTTGTCCGGCCGGGTCTGGTGTGCCTCGACGGAGCCGTAGGTGGCCACATACATGTTGAACCAGGAGCGGGCCACCCCGCGGGGCAGTCCCAGGTTGTAGCGCACCCGCATCATGGCCCGATGCACCTTGTAATCATCGGGCTTCTGCTGCCAGTCTTTGAACGGCAAATCTGCTGGATCGCCATCGATGTAAACGTAGTCACCGTCCTCCAGCCCCAATTCGCGCGCATCCAGCGGATTGAGGTCCACATAACCTTCGCCGACCCACGGCATTCGCTTGTCCCGACGGTACACGTCCCCGAAGGGACCAAACCAAACGGACATCAGATCGATGTCCACTGGCGTCGTGTGGGCACTATGCCGATATTTCGGGGTGATATAAACTAGCGAAAACCCATCCTTGCGTCGGGGATGCTGTGTGTGAAGCAACTCCGCCGGTTTCACAACCACATTGCGCACCTGCCGGCTCTCGACGCTAAGGTCGTCCCGACGCAGTCCGTAGGCTTCGGGCCCCAAGGGGCGGATGAGCCCCTCGGCACCGCACACGATCACGTTGGGCTGATAAAAGGTCCCTTCCACCGGCTCCCGATGCACCGGTAGATTTTCCCCGTGCTCCAAAAACTCCGGCTCGTCACGGTAAAACTCCAGTCGCCCTGATCGTGTATAGTGTGGGGCCTTTTCGTTGGACTGCTCGAAGCCCATTATTTTCGGATAGGTCCGCGTCAGCAGCAGCGCGGGGATGCCCTGCTTGGCCTTCGCATGGACGTCTTCGATCCGATAGCCCTTCAGCGTCGTGGAGTGATCGATAATGCGTTGCAGATACACCTCCACCCGCCCCTCACTGACAAATTTCCAGTAGTCAGCGAATCGCGGCTCGCCCGTCAACCGGGCTAGCGCACTGCCGACGCCAGCCAATGTCTCGATATCTCCTCGGGTGTCGTAGAGGCGCGGCAGGGGCGAAGTGGGAAAAACTTGGAAAAATGGGTTCGTTACAGCCGCCGTCATGTCCGGATACCGGAACTCTGCCCATGAATCCACCGCCAGCACAATGTCGGCATACTCGCACGAGGCCGACCACCACCATTCGTTGACCACCACGCAGTCGATGCGGGGCAGCGTGTGGACTACAAACTGGTGATGGCCCTTGAGGTTGCCCAAGATCGAGTTGCTGTTGGAGAACCACAAGAACTTGGTAGGCGTGGGCAGATGCGTCTTGCCCGTAAAGAGTTTGGTCCCTACCCGCAACGGGCGGTCGCCGTAGTTGTAGTAATGGGCTGACTCGTACTTCCCACACGAACGCAAGCGCGGTGACTTGGCCGGATCTAACTCGATATCAAACGGGTCCTCCATGACGTAAAACGGAAGGCCGTTGAAATATGCGCCGCGGTAATTCCCGGCGAAGCTACCTATGTTGCCTCCGAAAAAGCCGATGTTGCGCGTCAGGGCACAGAGCAGAAAGATCGCCCGATCCTTCAGGTCGTTGTTGAAGAAATGATTCGGCCCCATGCCCACAGCCACCAGCGTACTTCCTTTATGCCGAGCGATTGCTTTCGCCAACCATTCGATGGCCGCTGGATCGGTATGGCAAATCTTGCCGGTCGTTTCCGGCGTGAAGTGGCTGACATGCTCCTTCGCCAGATCAAAAACTGGCCGCACAGTGACACGCTGGCCATCCACCGTCTGGACTTCAAAAGAGCCCTCCAGCGCAAACGGTCCGCTGCTACCTGCATCGTCGCGTGTGACCACACGAGGCCGTGCCGCCGCCGTGTCCCACGCTGCAAAGTCGCCCCACTCGGCGCGCAACTCAGCAGTCGTGATCTGCCCAGTTTGAGCCACCGGCGGAGGCGCCTTTTGGCCCGGGTTCAACACCTGGATGTTCTTCAGATTGGCCGGGACGTAACCTGGAATGAAATCTTGGGGTCGGAGCAGTTTCAGCGTGTCCATCCGCACCAGCAAAGGCAGATCGGTAAACGCTTTGACGTATTCCAGATCGTACAGCCGCTCCCGCAGGATCACGTGCACCAAGCCGAGCGCAAAGGCCGGGTCGCTGCCAGGTCGGATGACGATGACCGCGTCGGCCTTGTTGGAGGTGGACTGGTACTCGCAGGCCACCGTGACGACCTTGGTCCCCTTGAGGCGCGCTTCGGTTAACCAGTGGCCGTCGGGCATCTTGGTGGAGATCCAGTTCATGCCCCAACAGACGATCAGTTCCGCGTTCTCCGCGGTGGCCAGGTCGAAATCGATCGTCTGCTGCCCGCAGGTCATCGGATGCCCGGGCGGCAAATCGGTGTGCCAGGAATAGCTGTCAAGCGTACGGCCTCCCAACGCCTGCTCCGGCGGCACGCCGCGCACTTTCGCGTCCAGCAAGGCCAGCGAGTTCGAGAAGCGGTTCATGCCGAAAATACGAGTGGCGCCTAACAGCGGCATGCCGCCCCGGACCTTGACCACTTGCGTTCCCGCCCCGTGCATTGCCTGGATCATCGCCTCGTCGTAGCCCTGAGCCTTGAGCCTGGTGGCGCCGTCGGCTCCGGTGTATGTCGTAACGACATTGAGCAACGCCTTTGCCACCAGCTCGTAGGCCTCCTCGTGCGTCACCCGTATGAAGGGTTCCTTGCCGCGTTGAAGGTAGATCGGATCCACCGTACCATCCGCGTTCCGCGGGAACCCGGCCTCGGCCCATTTCTTGAACCCCTCACGCACCATGGGGTACTGGACGCGGCGCGGGCCGTAGATGCGCCGCACCAAGGCCAGACCTTTCTGGCAGACCCGGGGATCCCAACGATGCGAGGCACGATGCCCATACAGGTCCTCCGCCTTACCGTAGCCGTAGCTGGGGCCGATGCGCGTCACCACGCCATTCTTCACGTAGGCGCGTAGCAGGCAGTTGTGCGTATCGTTCGGCGCGCATAGAAAATGGAAATACGAGTCATACCGGAATTGGTTGCGGTAAATCTTCTCCCAATCACGATTCGGGTAAACGTCCAAGGGGTTATCCACCTCGGTCACAAAGCCCAGCGTGCTTAGCAGGGGCTGGCCCGTCGCCGCAGCTCCCAGCGCGGCCCATGCGCCCTTCAGAAAGTCCCGCCGAGATATCTTTGATGTCATACTTCGAGCTTTCCGCATGCGATCGTCTCAACATCCGCTGCTTTACCGATTCGCTAGACACCAGCATTGCCCACCTCCGCCCGGCCCTCAATTGGACAAAACTACGAATAGATGGATCAACTGCAGTAGGGAGGCGCCTCCATATGCTCATGACACTCGTTCCCCGTCGAGCTGCCGGTTGCGCCATACCCTGGGAGAAACGCCGGTCTCCTGGCGGAAACGACGGCAGAAATATCCTGGGTCATCGTACCCGACCTGGCGTGCAATCTCCTTGATCCGGAGGGTCGGATTGCGTAGCAGCTTCTTCGCTCGCGCGATCCGTTGCTCGGTCAGGTATCGTGTGAAGGAGCTCCCCACACGCTTCCGGAACAGCGTGGTGAAATGGTTCGGCGTAAGCCGGGCGGCAGCGGCCAGTTCCTTCACCGTAAGCGGCAGGTCAGGGCGCTGGCGCATCAATTCGCAGACCACGTGAATCACCGGATGCCCCGTTGTGTCCGGACCACGCGGCGCCCAGTCGTTCCGGGCAATCCATTCTTCCAAAGCGCCCCGCGCGCTACAGGGCCGCTGCCCAGTGGCCAGCTCCGATTCCAATTCTCCAACCCGTCGAACGGTCCAGACCGCTTGGGCCATTGCCTCGATGGCGGCTCGGAGCAGCCGGCGGCTCTGTTCGGTCAACTTGGGCAACGCCCAGAACGCCTTCCGCAGTGCCCGTAGCTCAATACCCAACTGCTCCCCCCGTGCACGGACTTCCTCCCATGCCTCCGGCCCGGAAAAGATGCTGGAACTGATCACCGCGATCGATCCGTCTGGTGAGCTGGCCGCCGGACAGACCATTACGCAAGCGCCTGCGTGACAGCGTCGTTCAGCGGGGCCTCCACGGCAAGCAGCCACCGCCATCAAGGCGTGACATAGGCGGCAATGCTTCGCGCCCACCGGCGATGCCCGGACAAGCCTGCAGAATGCCGGCTCCAGATTCCTTCCCGCGTCGACATGAATTTGCGTCCAGCCCGATGCCGTAGGGTAAACAATCCGGAGCCCCACGCCCGCTAGTTCTGCCGTCAATTCGGCAAGCTTGCGGATCAACGGATGCCGTCCGGTGAGAACCCCATCGGGTTCTTCGTGTCTCCACGCCATAGGCCGCACTTTAACTCTGGTGGTCAGCGCTGCCCCTAACGCTGGCCAATCTGAACCGAGCTCTTTTCGAGCTTAATAGATAGCAGCCACGCACGCGGTTGCAAAAGTGTTCGTCAGAGAAAATCGCCGCATACGGCCAGGCATCTGAGTTCTACCCCCGAAGTCATGCCGATGCAGGAAGAAAGCTTTCTCCGTCCCAACGACGCTGGCCTCCGGTCCACTGAAAGGGGCAAACCGAGATTCCACTTCGACGACCATTAACCCGATGATGCCGCGCTCGCTGGACGGCCAGCGACAAGCTGCAACGCCATCCACGGTCCTGCACTCCACAAGGTCGAGAGCACCGGCTGGTCTGGGGCCAACCGGTGCGAAGTCTTTGACGGCACATGGTCCAACCCCATAGCCTCGTGGGGGTCCTGTAGGCTTTTGGCCAGATGGCTACGTGCTAAGGCACGCCGTCAGGCGGACTTCGGCGGCTGTAGCCTGAGGGTTCCAACGATTCAAGCTACTCGTCAAAACCCGCCCGCTCCAGCCCTGGAGGCCTACAGCCAGCCACCTGTTGATGCCAGCAACAGCCATCGGGCCGCGGGGACAACCGCCACCCACCCGGGCAAGCTGATCTCTCCGGTCGGCAGCATCGTGTAGTGTGCCCATAACCCGGATCCCGCGGGCCACGTGGGCGTTGCTGCTGCCGGCACAACCCAACCGGCGCGCCCCCATGGACAAAGGCGCGGCTGGCACCCCGGACCACGCCTGCCTCCGGCCCAAACCCATGTACAGCGCAAGTGCGTCCACGACGGAAGCCTGCACGCCTTCCAAGTGGGAACTGGACCCGCCCTTGATGAGAGCCGGAACCGGCGGCGGGGCACTCGGTTCTCAACGTCGCCCTCGGCTTGTGCCGGGGCGCCGGTCCCCCAGCCATCCCTCAAGCCGTTCCACCCAGCCACGTCGTCCTGGACCCCGCTAGCGCGGTTTTGCCTTCCTAATGCGTCCGGATTCCCTTGCCCGCGGCACGGCCACCCGGCTGGCCCGCGTGGGCGGCGACACCGCGGCAACGCACGCTTAGCTTTCGCATGCTGCCGCTTACGAAAGCTGACTGCCCTGGCTCGGCATTGGCCTGACAGGCGGGGAGCCGTGCGCGAAGACCTTTACCCGTGGGGAGGTGGATTTGATTGGTTGCCAATCGGCTCAGGCCAGACCATGGAGTTGGTGGGTGCTGTTTGCGCCGAAACAGTGGTTCAGGTGGCAGACGGTATGAGCATCGTGATCGGGTTGACCGGGTTGATTGGCGTAGCGGTGGCGCAAGTGGCGGCAGCCACCATTGTGGCCAAGAGTTGCGCCCAGGCCGATGTGCAAGCGGCCATTGAGGCCGCTCGACCGGGAGACACTGTATTGCTGCCACCCGGCACGGCCAGTTGGAATCGCAGTGTCACAATCAGCAAACCGATCCACCTCAAAGGCAGCGGCGCAGGCGGGTTTGTGGGGCACAGTCGCAGCCTGGTGGCCATCGGGCCGGGCCCGAAAACCTTCAGCACGCAACCTGCGCTGGGCTTGCAGCCGGGCCAGACGGTGCGGGCCATTTACATCGGCAACGGCACGCGGTTTATGGAGGGAAGCGTGATCGCTTATGAAGAATCCACCCTGCACCTGAACGTAACCAACACCGGTGGCAGTGGCAGCTACGGGGCCTGGGTGTTGGCTTTGCCGGCTCAGACCACACTCATCAACAATGCCGCCAACGACTGGGGCCAGGCGATGATCGAGGTCGTCGAGGACACGGCAGGCAGCGTGCAGATCAGCGGCATCCGGTTGCAGTCAGGCACAGCCAAATTCGGAGCGCATATCAACCTGCGCCGGACCGAAGGCGGCCAGCCGGTCCTCATCCACGACTGTTGGTTTAGTCACGGTGGCGAGATTGGCCGGGCGATCTTGGTCATGAACACTCGCGGTCTGATTTATCGATGTTCGTTCGACGGCGGGTTGGACTCAGGGCCGCCGAGGCTCGATCACACCGCCATCACGCTGAAGTGGCTCGGGCCCGAGGCGAGCCGGTCCTGGGCAACGCCAGACACCATGGGCGCCCGAGACACCACAGGCCTCAACAACTTTTACGTCGAGGACTGCTATTTTGCCGGCGCGCAAAGTTTCGATTTCGACGACAACTCACGCACCGTCGTGCGCCATTGCGTCTTCGACAACTCGAACCTGGCCAGTCACGGCGCTGAAACTAGTCCGGATGGCTTGCGGCATTTCGAGCTCTACGACAACATCTTCCTGTTCGACAACCTGGGCGACGAGACGCTGAACTTGTGCCGGTGGCTGTGGGTGCGAGGCGGCACCGGGGTGGTTACCGACAACCTGATGCCGGACATCAAGTCGCGGATGTGGGGTGACTGCGACGAGATTCAAATGATCGTCATGAGCCTGCGCCGCAAGTGCCGTTTTGCCGGGCACGCCTACCCAGTGCCGCGCCAGGTCGGCCAGGGCCACGACGGCACCCGCTACGTGCTGGACCCACTCTACATCTGGAACAATCCCGGTCAGCCCCGGATCGGTATCAACGATTTCGAACCGGACGAGGTGGGGCGTAACCTCCGCAGCGCCGACTACATTAAGCTAGGCCGGGACTATTACGTGGGCGTTCCCAAACCGGACTATCGCAAATACGTCTATCCGCACCCGCTGCGCCAAAGCCGGGCCAGCTCGCCCTGAGGCTGGCAAAAGAGCTTGCCCGGGCGCTGCGCTGATGTAACTGCGCCGGGCCCGATCTACCCGGTGTGGTCCGGTCGAACCTGGCATTCAGGGCAGCTTCCTTTGCCGGAGGTCCGCGCCAGGCTTGGGAGGTGTGTAGTGCATTTCTTCGATGCTGTCAGTGCCAGGGCGGAGCTGAGTTTGGCCTGGGTGCTGCTGCGCACTGATCCGAGCCGGGGCTGGGTGAGCCGGCGCCACAGTGGGTCCAGGGGCGTAGCGACGGGCCTGGGGAAGCATCGGTCAAGCAACTCTTTTGGGCGTCGACACTTGATTTCCTGGCTTTTATGCCGATTGTTCAACCTGGAAGACAATGGATCAATGACGCCCCAAAGTCCTGATCCGATCCAACTAGCGCCACGCAGCGCGGTCGGGCCGTCACCTACTTCGGCGTCCCGGCACACCACCAGGCTGTGGCGCAAAGCTAGCCAGCCGGCGCCGACCGTGCTGGCGCAGTCGGTTTGGGGCGATACCCAAATTGCCACGCGGACACCTCCTTGGACTGACGAGGGCAAGACGCGGGCGTTGTGGCAGGCGTTACCCGACCTGGTGTTCATCGTGGACCGGCAGGGACAGGTGCTGGAGTTTCAAGCGCCGCCGGACCTGGAGTATCCGGTATCGGCCCAAGGGGTGGTAGGCCGACGATTGGGCGAGCTGCTGCCTTCAGCCCTGGCGCAACAGGTGCGCTATTACATCGAGAAAGCCTTGCGCATGGGCAGCCCGCAGGTCCTGCACGCCGAGTATCAGGTCATGGGCCGAACCCGCACCTTCCAGGCGCGCATGGCCCCCTGCAGCCCAGACGCGGTGCTAGCGCTGGTGCGGGACGTGACTGACCGGGTGCACATGGAGCAGGAGCTGCTAGAGATTAGCCACCGCGAACAGATGCGCATCGGCCAAGACCTGCACGACGGCTTGGGGCAGCATCTGACCGGGATTACGTTTTTGTTGCGGGCTTTGGAAAAGAAGCTGGCTGCGCGCCAATTACCCGAGGCAGCCGAGGTAGCCGAAGTGCTCCGGCTGGTCATGCAAGCCCTGGCCCAAACGCGCAGTTTGGCCCGCGGGCTGGTGCCGGTCGAGTTGGAGTCCAAGGGTTTGAGGGCTGCGCTGCAGGAGTTGGCTGCCACAGCCGAACACGTCTTTCGAATCCGGTGCACTGCCGCAGTGGACGAGGCAGTCCAGATCCACGACCAAGCTGTAGCTACGCACCTGTTCCGGCTGGCGCAAGAAGCCCTCAACAACGCCGTCCGCCACGGTAAAGCCAAACACGTGACTTTGGAACTGACTCAGGCGGGCGAATACCTGGCACTGACCATTCAGGACGATGGTGTGGGTTTACCCAAAACCGGCCCGCCCAAGCCCGGGCTGGGCCTCAAGATCATGCAATACCGGGCCCAGAAACTGGGTGGCGTGCTCCAAGTGCAGCCCGGGCCGCACGGCGGCACGGTCGTCAGTTGCATCTTTCCGTGCCCACCGCAACCCGCTCCAAGCCAGACCGAGCCGGCTGCTGACGCTCAACTGCTTTTGGCGGCTGGGGCACAGCCGGCGCCAGCCCACGCCCAGCCCAGCCCCGAAGGCTCAGGTCTCTCGCACTTGCAACCGATTTAGAAAACAGCAGATGCCATGACTGCCAAGACGCAAACGCAACCTGTAAACCGAAAACCCAAGACCAAGGTCTTGTTGGTCGATGACCACCCCATCTTGCGCCAGGGTCTTGCCCGGCTGATCAATGCCGAGGCCGACCTGGAGGTCTGTGGCGAGGCCGAAGACGCCGCCACCGCATTTGACCTGGTCGGCCGGTTGAATCCAGACGTGGCCGTGATCGACATCTCGCTCAAGAACAGTAACGGCCTTGAACTGATCAAGAACATCAAGGCCCGCTACCCCGAGCTGGCCATCTTGGTGCTATCAATGCATGATGAGTCGCTTTACGCCGAGCGGGCCCTGCGCGCCGGCGCTCGCGGTTACATCATGAAGGAAGAAGCCAGTGACCAAGTGCTGCTGGCCATCCGCAAGGTGTTGGCTGGCGACATCTTCCTGAGCGAACGGATGAAATCGCGCATGATCCAACAAATGGCCAGCGGCCGGGCCAAGGTCATCTCCTCGCCCATCGAGCTGTTGACGGACCGTGAGCTGGAAGTGTTCCGGCTCATTGGCGAGGGCCGCAGCACGCGTCAGATCGCCGCCCAACTGCACCTGAGCGTCCGCACGGTCGAAGCGTATCGCGAATACATCAAAGCCAAACTGCAACTGAAGAACTCGACCGAGCTGATCCAACACGCGTTCCACTGGGTCCACCACGAAGCAGCGGCCTGAGTTAAGCGGCGGTCGCCATCCCAGGCCCCAGACCACGCGTCAGTCCGGCCTTAGCGCGCCGGGGATCAAACGCACCGGCCCAGCTCGGTCCAGGTAAGGCCCTAACTCGGACCACGGCACAAACACGTGGAAAACCCCAGCCGCGCCCGGGGCCACTTCGTATTGCTGAAAATGGATGCTGAGGCCGCGCCGATCGAACGTAAAAGCAGCCATCGTCTGCGGCGCCAGCTCCTTGATCCGGCTAGCCACCACCCAGTCGGCCCCCAAACGGTGCAGCCGCTGCAGACAAAGCCCCGACAGCGCCGATTCCCATCCGCTGCCGGCCCGAAACAAGTCCGCCAATCCAATCGGTCTGGCCTGGCCCTGCAGCCACCAAAAGTTCCGGCCAGCCACGGTGGTGACGCCATGGGCGCCGCCGGTGAACTCCCAGGTTTCCTGGTAAAGGCTGAGGGCATGCGCTGAGAGCCAAGCCACGTGCACGTGGTCGAGCCGTTCCCAAGACCAACTGCGCCCACCGTCGCGTAGGCCTTGCCAGGCCACACCCCAGGCGCCCGCAAGGAACTGCTCTGCCTCAGCTTTGGCTTCCCTAGCCAATTGCGCCGACACGGCTTGCAGCAACGGGCTGTGCCCGATAAATCGTGGCCAAGATGCGTGGTACTGCTTGCCCCCACCACGCCCGGCAGCTCTGACCCCTCGCTTGCGCTGGTGCTGGTCTGCCGCTGCCACGTTGGTCATGGCGAACGTGATCGGGTTGGTGCCACTGCCGAGCCTCAGCCGGGCCTGGACAATCCACGGCGCGGCTGAAAGGTCCAATGTGACACTGGTCAAAGTGACCGAGTTCGAGCCGCTGCCGGAGGGTCTGCAAGTCATGGTGGCCACCGAACCCTGCGGCGTGGTTACCTGCAGCCACCAGGGGGCCGGCTCACCCTCCAACAGCAGTGTGCCCTTCGGCGCCGTGTCTTGCCGTTGCAGCGTAAGGAATACCGCGCGGCCATCCGGCAACTGGCCAGCAAAAAAGCCTGAGCCAGCCCAAGCTTTTGCCCGGGTAGCGCCCAAGCTCAGCAGCGCCGCCCCGAAAACCACGAGGCCAATCCGGCGCCGAACCCTAGCCAATCTCATCGGCATCGCACAACTCAGCCTCAGACCTCCTGATGTCATGGAATTTTCTTTAACCCGACAAGCTCATAAACCAGCCGGAGAGCCGTGCCAGGGAAAACCGTCTCCGTGGCGATCAACTCCGCACGCACACTTGTTCTAACGCCACTTGGTCATTCCCACTGCCAAGTCGGTGCAGCTGCACCGTCAGCGTCCCCTGCCCCATCGCGAGACATAGCTCCGCCGCACGGCTTGCGACCTGCCATACCAGCAGCCGCACATCCTCAACCCGCGCCAGCTTCTCCCGCACCCACGCCACCAGCGCCCTCTCCGCCCAATAGGCCATCAGCTTGATCGTATCGACAACGTGTTTCTGGGCACTCGCCAACTGGCTAAACCGTTCCTGCTGCCGCAGCTCTGTCCAGCTCAAGGGCCGCAAAGTCCACTGCCGCTGCGCTTGAAGCTCGTTTAATTGCTGCCGCCTGGGCTGGATCCGCTCCAACCGCCACCCCTTGCCCTGCTCCTACTCGGCAGCCTGCTCCAAGTGACTGTGAACCGGC
>Ga0207433_10001678_pt1 | contig 46816 bp, 42 predicted proteins | sample YelNatPaOPGAMG01_FD_187559 | JGI IMG/M metagenome (GOLD analysis project Ga0207433, IMG submission 187559) | Hot spring thermophilic microbial communities from Obsidian Pool, Yellowstone National Park, USA - OP-RAMG-01 (SPAdes) (version 3) | ecosystem: Environmental > Aquatic > Thermal springs...
GAAAGCAAGAAGTTCAAGCGTTTATACAAGCGGCGAACTGCCGTTGAGAGAGTAAACAGTCGACTCAAGGAGCACCTCTGCCTTGACGACCAACACGTGCGAGGGCTTGGCAAGACTACGGTGAATGTGGCCTTGAGCCTACTGGTGATGGTGGGCGGGGCGCTTGCGATGGCAAAAAGGAAGAAGCGGGAGAACTTGAGGCGGATTGTCGCCTTGGCTGCCTGATTCCAGGGGATTGGTGCGTCTGTTTGGGCGTTGAGGCGGCTAAATCCACAAATTTCATGCGCCGGATCGTGTCTCAAAGCCTGTGGGCTGCCAAAAATCGACTCCTGCGTCAACACAACCCGTCTCTAAACGGCTTAAAGTATTGTCTATCGCAATGGCCTCTGATCCTAATCTCTTTTCGCGTCTTCGCCCTTTCGTGCTTTCGCGATTAAAGGTTCTTTTCATTTGCCGCGCTCCAGCCATATCTCATCCACCATAACTTTCACCCCAGCCGCATCCACGGGGTCGAATCGGAGCCGGTCCGCGATGCCCTTCCACTTCGGGTTCGCGCTCAGATCCAGGTCATAATTGTGCCATTTTCCATCGAGCTGAACCGGGAATGTGACACTTGAAGCCTCGCCCATCATACTATCTACCGTCGACCAGAACAACTGCCCGGTCGCTTGCGCTGGGTTGTCTTTCGCCCCATCAGCCCTCATCCTGATATGTGCCCTGAAATATCGCTTGCACTCCAGATAAGTGATCGGGCTCGTGATCTGAGGATCGGTGTTCGCCGACGTTCCGATCAGCGCGCCCCATTCGCTCCTTACATCCTGCAGGCTGCTCGCCGTCCAGCCATCCGTATCGTGATCGAATTTCCACGTGTCGATTGACGGCAGCTTCAAATCGAACACCGGCTGCGAAATTCCCAGCGACTTCGGGTCCGTATCCTTGTGCGCCCCGGCATTCCGGCAAAACACCTTCCGCACCGCATCCAGGTATGCAAAGCCTTGCTCGACGCTCGGTTCGAGGACCGATCCCTCGCCCCACTCATTCCACGCTTCGATCATCACGACCTTATCCCTGCTCACATAGCTCCTGGCCTTCGCAAGCGATTCAGCGAAGAGCACCGGGGTGCTTCCCGTGATGATCACATCCAGGTCTTTCGTCCACGGTCTCCGGTCCCATCCCGGCATCACCGCAGGCCAGTAATTGCCGCCCGTTATCCTGCTCCATTCCTTCCACAAACCCTCACCCTGATCGATCAGATGCTTGTAGCTGAATTCCGCGTGCTGGGTCGGCGCATTGATGCCGGTTCCCTGGTATGGGTAGTTATATCGTGCGAATGCGTCTACCCCGACAGCCCTTGCGCCTTCCACTTCACCCGGCCCGAGTGCATCCTGGCAGAAAACGAGATAAGCTCCCGGCAGCCCCGCTTCTCTGCATTTCTCCTGGAACCGCCCGAACGCTTTCTTTGCGCCTTCAACACCCAGCTTTCTGATAAACGCATGCCCCACCAGGAAAATTACCACTGGCTTACCGTTGATACGCAGGTAGCTGGGATGCGTGAGGTATTTTTTGATCACGAGGTCACCGAAGTGGTCGAGTTCTTCAGCGGTCATCGTGGATTCCGGCGCATGATTGCACCAGTTGAGGCAGAACTTGAATTCACCGATATACTTCGACTTCAGAAACCCATCATCGAGCGCTGTCTCGAGCATCTGGCTTCCGCCGGCGGTATAGAAATCGAACGCGAAAAACGAAATTCCATGCTCCAGCGCCCATTTTATATGCCAATCCGCCGCATCCGTATCACCCTCGCGGTAATATCCCAGCAGTGGATGCTGCACATCCTTATTAGCCGCAATGCAATACCAGCTTTCGACCCGGCTCCACCCCGGGAAGTAATACGCACCGACGAGCATGTCCGGTTTTGCCGGTTTTGGAGGAGGAACGGCGCCGCCGGCTTGTGTGCATGACTGCATTATTATCAAACCCAACAATACAGCCAAAATAAATGCATACCGATCCATAAGCGGTACCGTCCTCCGTTAGTTGCTGCTTATTTGAAAGAAAGTATCATCGCCCCCCGTGCGGGCATGGTTACTTTCTGTGTTTCGGACGATGTTACCAATTCCGAAGTTCGTCCATCAGGCCCGACCTGCTCCATATTATACGACTTCCCAGCCTTCAGTGGAACCTTAACCTCGACCTCATGCTCCTCATCAGCCATGTTCGACAAGAGGATTCCGATGCTTCCATCCTCCGCTTCCCAAGAGCTCGCGAGCACCGCGGGCAGGTCGATTGTATAATTTCCGCTGAATGAGCCCGTAGCCGTGCAGGTGATGCGCGGGTTATCTCCCTTCGCATCCACCATCCCGAGGAATCTCCCCGTCACTACGAACTGATGCCCATACTTCCTGCACCGCGCGAGATTCTTCAGGAACTCCCTGTCCTTAATCGCCTCAGGCGCCATTATCCGATACACATCTATCCACCCGAGCTGCGTGCCCCACACGAACCCCTGTGCCATCTTTGCCCTGAACGGTATCGAAAGCGGAACATCATCCGGGACTATATAATACACCCCGTAAGTGAGCGTCCGCCCCGAATAGACCGATGGGAATACCGGGATAACGCGCATCTTATCCGAAGTCTGCGTGTTCACAATGAGGTAATCGTCGAACTGGTCCAGCCAGCACTCCGCGTTTTCTTCCGTCGTGAGGATCCGATCCGGCCCTAGCTTTGCCCGAGCCTGATCGAGCAACTTGCGGTATCCCTCGACCCACATCGTGCCACCGCCCAGCTCATGGCCATGATTCGGATTATAGCACCGGTAAGGTGGCGCGGCTCCGATCTGGTCGATATAAACTCCGTCCACCCCGCACTGCTTTACCAGTCGCTCCACGAGGCCGCTGATCTTATCCTGCCACTCCTTCGTATACGGGCACATAACGTTCAAAGGGACCTTCGATCCATAAACCTCGGTATACGGCTCCCCTTTCTCATCTCTGGCTGCCCATCCGCTGCCGCCTTCTTCATTCCATGTAGTAGAATTTTGGTCGCACAGCCGGCCGTTGATATACGGCATCACATGATAACCCGCGTCCTGCAGCGCCTTGATCGAATCTTCAAACCCCGGCTTGGGAGGGAAATACTCAGGATAGAGGGTGTCATAAGGAATCTCATGCCACCGGTACCAGTGCAGCGAGATCGCCGTATCTTCGAAAAACTTCTTTGCCTCGATTGCCGGTTCGATATTTGTAACCGGAACCTCGCCCGGCTTCAGCCATAGGTCCGTATCCTTCAGCCACTGCGGTATCGACCGTTTCGATACCGGGCCTGCTTTGCTCCACGGCGCGGTAAACGTGAATTCGCGATAGATTTGCGCACCGGCATAGTAATCGCCATTAAAGACCCCGACAGCGGCCTTATATGGTAGCAGGAACTCCTCGACATCACCTTCCGGTATCCCCGGCCAGTTCGCAAACCAGCACCCGATGCCTCCAGGCGTGCCGTGCGCGCTCAAGACTTTATGCATTGCCCCTGGGTCGTGTGCTCCGACATACAGCCCCTTGCCGTCCGCGTAAAATTCCATGAACTGCATGCCCGCCATGCATCCCGGATAAGTCCCATCGTATGCCGTCTCCGGGCTGACATCATACTCCAGGCCCCAACCCGCCGGAACCGCGAGCTTCAGCCCTTCACGCCCTTTAATGTTCGGTATCATCGGGAAATCGGCGCGAGTCACTTTCCATCCCGGTATCAGCTTCGTTCTCAGCGACCAGTATGAAACAGGATCGCCCTTCTCGACATGAACCTCCATCTCCACTTCCACATCGACCTGCCCGAGCCCGACTTCCCATGCAAACTGCACGCCGTTATCGCAAGTGGCAACCCCGATCAGCATCGCATTGTCGCTGCCATACTCTTTCGCGGCTCCGTCCGGCCCTGCGAAAGCGATCTTCCACAGCGGTCCACCTACAGGCTCTATCCACTCCTGCCCATCCGAGCTTTTCAAGCTAACCAGCGAAAGCGCTTCCCCATTCGTATCGAATACAAGACCTACTTTGCCTGAATCCAGGCTTATCATGCCGTTTTCGTAACTAACCACTGAATCCCCCTCATTTTACTTACTTCCGAATGCCAATATCCGCGCTTCTCGCGCGGCTATGCTTACTTTTATCACAGGCGAGGTGACTTTCAGCGAAGACACACGCCCCTGCGGCCACATAACCTTCATTTTATAACTTTTCCCCGCCATCAGCGGAGCTGTCATTTCTACCTCGTGCTCCTCGTCGGACATATTCACAACCGCAATGCCGATGCTCCCATCTTCCGCCCGCCAGGCCGATGCAATCACCGCGGGCAGATCGACGAGATATGTCCCCTGGTATGAACCCGCTTTATCTTCCACCAGCTTAGGGTTATCCCCTCGCACATCGATCATCCCAAGGAACTCGCCACACAAGAGAAACTTATGGCTATAGCACCTGCATTTCGCCAGATCCCGTAAAAACTCGGCTTCTTTAATCGCATCAGGAGCCATAATTGAATTGATGCTTATCCATCCCATCTGCGCGCCCCAGATGAACTCCTGCGCCATCTTCGCGCGGAACGGAATAGATTGCGAAATGTCTTCACCGCCGATGTACTGAAACCCGAACAGGATCGCCCGTCCCGCATATACCGACGGGAAGAGCGGGATGATCTTCCGGTCGGAAACCGGAGTATTCGCCATCAGCTGCGCATCGAACTGGTCGATCCAGCATTCCGCATTCTCCTCGGTCGTGAGCATCTTGTTCTTTGGGAGCTTCTTTCGGGCTTCATTGAGCATCTTTCTATATCCATCCACCCAGGCGTGCCCACTACCCAGCGGGTGCCCATGCTTCGGGTTATAGCATTGATACGGCCATGCTGCCCCAATCTGATCGATATACACTCCATCCACGCCACATTCATTCACCAGTTCATCGACCAGCCCGACAACCTTCTTCTGCCATGCCGCAGCTGATGGACACATCGGATGCAGCGGGACCTTCGACCCATAAACTTCCGTATACGGTTCCCCGTTCTCCTGCCTTGCCGTGGCTTTGTCCAGATGATCTTCAGTCCAGCCCTTTGAATTGGGATCAACCAGCCGTCCGTTGATATAAGGCATCACATGGAACCCCTCGGCCTGCAGCGCCTTTACACCTTCAGCAAAGTGCGGTTTCGCGGGAAAATAGTCGGGATAGAGCGTGTCGAACGGGATCTCGTGCCAGTTATACCAGTGCAGTGAGATCGGCACCCCGAAGAACTCCTTTGCCTTCTTGCAGAGCTCCACATTCTTGAGCGGTTCGCTCTCCGGCATCAGCCACAGGTCGGTGTCCTTCACCCACTGCGGGATCAATCGCTTCGAAACCGGCCCCGCTTTTCCCCACGGCATCTTAAAGGAGAACTCACGATAGATCTGAGCCGCCTGGTAATAATTTCCGTCGAATACGCCTATCGCCGCTGCAAACGGAACCTCGTATGGGTTTCCGCCCTTCTCCGCGATTCCAGGCCAGTTTCTGATCATGCAATCCACCGAGCCCTGGCTCGCGCTCGCGCTGAAGACCTTATGATTGCCGTGGATATCCTGCGCGCTGATATAAAGCCCGTGCCCTTCGCCATAAAACGCCAGGAATTGCATCGCGCACGAAAGCGACGGGTAATTAGCTTCGTAGCCCATATCGGGCTTCACATCGTACTCCAGCCCCCAGCCAACCGGAGCAGCCATCTTACGCGCAACCGAGGCTGATATGCCAGGCAGCATAGGGAAATCAGACCGTGTAACCTTCCATCCATCAGGCAGCTTCGCCCTCAGGGTCCAATAAGAGAGAGGATCATGCCTATGGACGCGGATGCACATCGTGACCGAAGCCGATCCGCCGTCGAGCGGGATTTTCCATATAAATACCGCGCTCGATTCACCGGTTTCCGCTCCCCTGAGCTCAGCCTCATCGCTTCCTATTTCCTTAGTTTCCTTACCATCCGAGAAAGCGATTTTCCACAGCGGGCTTGGCTTAACTTCCGGCGTAATCCACTCCGGGCCGTTGGCTTCCTTTATACCGGTGAGCGCAAGGTGTTTCCCGGCGGTATTGAGCATGATGGTTACGCGCCCCGAATCCAGGATTATATTATCTCCTTCGCGCTTCGCCTCCGCCCATCCCGAGCCTCCTGGGATCAAAATGCCGAATGCGATAATCAATACCAGTGCCACGGCTATAATCATCATGGCTGTCTCCTATTATTATTGCACAAATAATAGCACAGAGTCGTAAGAGAGGGTAGGGGAGAACCCCTCTAACAATTAAACATTCTATCTTTCGACAAATTCTTTCAGCGCTAGCGCCCCGTTATGCTCCTCATCCCTGGCTGCATATACGAATGTGACATCACCCTGGGCTATCTTTTGTCGGAGCGCTTCTACCGCCTTGGGATTCGCCTCCAGTTCTGCCCAGTATCGCCTGCGAAACTCTTCCCATTTTGCCGGGTCATGCCCGAACCACTGCCTAAGCTCTGTGCTCGGAGCGATATCCTTCATCCACTCATCTATCCGCGCTCGCTCCTTCGATACACCACGCGGCCACAACCGCTCGACCAGTATCCGAACTCCGTCCTCGCTGCCTGGTTCTTCGTAAGCTCGCTTCAATTTAATCATTATGCTCACCTAAAACAAAATCAGCCGTCAGCTAATGCTGACGGCTGATAGCTGACAACTGACAGCTTATTTACCCAACTCCCGTATAATAGCATCCGCCACTTGCGATGTGCCCACTGCGGTCGGATCATTGCGATCCGGTTTCATATCATAGGTGACATCCCTGCCTTCCGCGACGATTTTCGCCACGGCTTTCTCCAGCCGGTCTGCCGCGTCCGTTTCGCCGATATGCCGCAGCATCAACATCCCCGAAAGGATCATCGCTATAGGATTGACTTTATTCTGCCCCGTGTATTTCGGTGCGCTGCCGTGGGTCGGCTCGAAGAGCGCAGCTTCATCGCCGATATTAGCGCCCGGAGCGACTCCGAGCCCGCCGACCAATCCCGCGCACAGGTCCGATAGAATATCACCATACAGGTTCGGCAGCACGAGCACATCATAAAGCTCCGGCTTCTGAACGAGCTGCATACACATATTATCTACCAGCCGTTCCTGATACACAATTCCGGCGCCCTTGCCCGTTTCGGCTTTCAGCGTCTCGTCGCCTGTCTCGGGCTCCAGCTCACTCCACTCGAACTTCGCCCCGTAAGCCTTCGCCACCTCGCGCGCCACCTTGTAAAAGAGGCCGTCGGTGAACTTCATAATATTGGCTTTAGCCACCGCCGTGACGCTCTTCCGGCCGTTTGCGATCGCGTAATCGAAAGCCAGCTTCACGATTCTTCGCGTGCCCGTAACCGAGATCGGCTTGATCGAAATTGCCGAATCCGGCCTGATCTTGCCTTCGCTCAACTCGATGATCTGCTTCGCTTCTTCGGTTCCCAGATCATATTCCACACCCGCGTATAGGTCTTCCGTGTTCTCGCGGACGATCACAAGATCTACATCCGTATATTTCGATCGAATGCCGGGATAATATTTGCATGGCCGGACGCATGCATACAGATCGAGCTGCTTGCGCAGAGCAACATTCACGCTTCTAAAGCCCTTGCCGATAGGGGTAGTGATCGGGCCTTTCAAAGCGACCTTATTCCGCCTGATGCTCTCTAAAACTTCTTCAGGAAGAGGCGTACCATACTTGTCCATCACATCTACGCCTGCTTCTTTCACTTCCCAATCTATATCAACACCGGTAGCATCGATCACTCGCCTGGTCGCTTCAGTGATCTCGGGCCCGGTGCCGTCTCCGGGGATGAGGGTGATTCTATGAGCCAATTAAGCACCTCCACATTCTCTTATCGTACGCTGAGGTGAGTGTACCACGCGATCAAAGCGCGTGTCAATGAAGGGAGGGCTGTCGGCTTTTTAGCTATCAGCTGAAAGCTGACAGCTGATAGTTAAAAGAGAAAAGCGCTGCGGGAACGGGCAGGTTCCCACAGCGCCAGAGGGGGGAGTATACTCAAAATAATACCCACGAGTATCTCCATCGACGAGCGGGCATGAGAAGGGGGGACTGTCAATACCCGCCGCCGAGCTTGCCGGCCGGACTCACATCCGGCCAAATATTCGACCCCATTAAAGGGGATAGGCTACAAGTCCACCAATAATTAAGACGCCAGATGACGCTGGCATGGTTCACTTGTTAGGCTGTTTTTCGGCATCTTTTTGCACTTTTTTCGGCTCCTCATACTTCGGAGTCGTGAATTCACACTTGATCGGTGAAATATCCTCCGTGGTAGTTGCCTCAAAGACGTAATGGAACTGCTTCGAATCCTGCGTCCGCAATATCTTGAGCGTTGTTCTTGCGTCGTGATTTTTTAGATACTTCGGATTACGGGTTTGAATCACTTGTGCGACTCGAGCATACTGGTCAGGCGCAAGCTCTGATAAATCCAATCCCGAATCCGAAAAAGCCGCCGCGCGCTGGTTGTTGGTGAGCGTCCCATCTACCTCCGCGAATCGCCATAACCGCCATCGGGTAGATTGCGTGAGACCGAACCGTGCAAATGCCACTGTCGCAATCAGTGCTCCTATAAACCTTGCATAATAAGACCAGCACGATGCCGGATAATGCTTCGTAATATTTTCAACTGATACTTCCAGTCCTACCGAAAGGATGATGACGAACCCGACCAGCGCTCCCCCCATTGTGCTGGGAAGCACCGCCGAGCAAGCCACGCCGATGAAATACCCAATCCCCGGGAACAGGATGCCGTCACCGGTCCGCCACATAAGCTCCGGCACGTTTGCGAACGCCACATACTGCTCAGGGCACAATATACGGAAAACAATTGCAGCCAGCACCATGCTTGCGGTTATCATGCCGATCCCTACAATCAACTTCGCCAGCAGCAGCTTCCACCAGGCCACGGGCCGTGATCTTATAAAATCAGCTGTTCCTCCGCCCAGCTCGCCCGAGAATGTACCCGTGCCCAGCTTGAGCGAGATTGCGAACGGCAGCATTATCCACAGCGAAGTGGCGGTTCCCAGGAAGACATATACGCTGTCATAAATGACTACTCCCGTCGTTGACGTGGTTACCAGCTTCCCCGCATCGATGATCCCGACCCAGTCCGCCACCCTCTCGACCTCGTGCACGATATGCGAAGAGAAGAACATCGTCCTTCTTCCTGGATAAGCTCGATCACTCCCTCGATGAAATCTCTTCGCACCACCACATCCAACCCTGCCGTCGGCTCATCGAGGATCAAAAGTTTGGGCCTGTAAGCCATCGCGAGCAGCAGTGCTACTTTTGCCCGCGTTCCCCTGCTGAGCTCTCCGACCTTCTTCCCGCCCGGCAGTTCCAGTTTGTCCTTCAATTCCGCCGCGAAAGCATCGTCCCAGGTCGGATAAAACCCCTTGCAGAAGCAGATGATCTCATCGACTTTTCATCCAATCGTACATCTTCTGACCTTCAGCCACATAACCGGTGTGTTTCCTCAGCTCAAGCGCATTTCTGACGCAGTCCATCCCAAGCATTTTCGCCTCACCGGATGAACTGTCCAGCAGATCGAGCAAGATCCTGATGGTTGTGGTTTTACCCGCCCCGTTCTTGCCGAGGAATGCGAATACGCTTCCTTTCGGGACTTTCAGATCCAATCCATTGATCGCCATCTGCTTTCGGTAGCATTTGGTAAGCCCTACAGTTTCTATTGCATATCCATTACTTGTCATCGTCGTCTCTCCCGAACAATTGACTCACTGTGAGGCTCTGAACTGCCGCCTCGATCCGTTCTTCGATCAGTCTTCTTAACTCATCCGCTGAAACGCCCAGCTGAAAAGCGTCCACCAGGAGATCATCTATCGCCTTTGAAAGTGTCTTGCGTCGAAATTCGTCAGTTGTTATCTGTTCTTTCGCCGTGACATAGATCCTGAGCCCATGGCGGGTCTCCACGAACCCTTCCTGCTCGAGCTGTTTATATGCTTTGCCCACGGTAAGGGGATTTATGCGAAGCTTCAATGCTGTTTCTCGAAGCGAGGGTAGGGCATCTCCCTCTTTCAAGCTCCCCGTTGTTATCGCTCGCTTCACCTGGTCGACGATCTGTGCATAAACCGGTAGCGAGCTTGTTGTATCGATCCTGAGTATCATCTAGCGCCTTCGCTGTTATGGTGATGTACTACAGTAAATGACTAGCATGTTCGGTATGTCAAAGGGTAATTGCGAGGTTTTAGAGGGAGAAATTTTGAATGCTGAACAAAAAAGCCAAATGCCGTGGTGGAACTGCCGGCATTTGGCTCCAAGCGCTCGAAATCATTTAAGATGCAGAAAACTATTACTTCATCGACCGATCCAGCTTATTTATAACATCATCAGTAATATCAGTCCCGCCGACGAGGAGTGCGGTTTTATCGAAAACCATGGTCATACCTTTGGCATCGGCGGCTTTACTTACCGCTGCTCGCACATCCGCGTCTTCCTTATCGTGGATATCCTGGCCTTTGCTGTCATATTGGGAGTTGTAGTCGTTATAAAGCGCCTCGCCGGTATCCTTAGCCGATTTCTGCAGGTCTTGCAGTTCCTTAAGGCGAGCTTTTTGCTGATCGGTAAGGGTCTTCGATGCCTGGAGGTTTTTAAGCTCCTCCTCCTTAGCCCTTTCCGCGCTATTTAACTGCGTGATTCGATCGTTGTCCGCGGCGGTGAGGCTTGTCTTGGTCTTAAGATCGACAAGCTCCCTGATCTCGGTTTCAGTGAGTAAAAGGTTCTGAGCTCTTATCTCGAGCTTTGTGGTCAACATCTGATTGAACGCGCTCAGCTCTTCCTCATACTGCTTAACACGCGGAGCATCCTTATATACCCGCTGAATATCGACCACTCCTACCTTCACATCATCAGTGCTTTTACGAGCACCAAACGCCACCGATCCCATAAGCGCAGCCACCATGGCTATCGCTACCACCATAAGTATCATCCTGCCTGATTTTTGCATTTGCTATACCTCTTAATGTTATACGGAGACAATCTCAACTTTGATCTGTTTATACTATGCTTCAGACGCGTTTGCAATCCCGTAATGACCCTGCGAATTGGGTAAACAAATAATGAAACAAGATGGCGTAAACCACTGCGTCAAATTACGGGTTGGGAGATGTTAGTATGCATGTAGCACCATATCGAAATGTTTACGCAGACGTTCCGGGGGAGCGCTGGCTGTTGCTTATGGTACTCGGCTTGCTTCTTATATTCCTCGGTGCTGCTGCGATTGCCGTACCGTTGCTCACTGCGATCGCGATTACGAAGTTAATTGGTGTGGTACTCGTAATTGCGGGAGTGGTCCAAGTGATAGGTTCATCCCATCTGCGTGCGACAGATAATTTCTGGCCCACGCTGCTGAGTGGGATATTGACACTCATTGTTGGAGTTTTGTTACTGGGCAATCCGACGATAGGTATACTTGCGATTGCCCTGCTGATCTCGATGATCTTTTTCGTCGGTGGGTTGTTCAGAATTTCTGTAGGACTCACAACCAATCTCCCGAACAGCGGATGGCTGGTGTTCGGTGGGATTATGAGCCTGATCCTCGGGATCCTGCTCGCTGTGCATTGGCCGAGTAATTCTCCTTGGATAATTGCGCTTTTTGTTGGCATCGACTTGATTTACCTTGGCATCCTGCTGATAGAGACATCGTTCCTGGTCCACATGGTTCGCCGTGACCGCGAAACCAGGGTAGGAACTTAAAAGTGTATGCGGGGGCGGGATCCAAAAAGTCCGCCCCCTCGTCTTTATCTCTGCCTCCTGGGTAATATCACTATGACCCATTCATACTACCATTCGGAGGCGTTTCTTCGTGCGCTTGAGTCGCAGGCGGATATTTACGTTTCTGGCTGTGATTGGGCCGGGAGTGATAACCGGCTTGGCGGATGATGACGCCGGTGGAATTACCACATATTCCGTCGCGGGTGCGAAGTATCACTACGACCTCCTCTGGCTGTTGGTTCTTATCACATTTGTTCTGGCGATGACGCAGGAAATGTGCGCGCGGATGGGAGTGGTCACCCAGAAAGGGCTCGGTGAGCTTATCCGGGAGAACTTCGGTGTGAAGTGGAGCATGTTCGCGTTGGGAACTCTGCTTCTTGCCAATCTCGCCACCACCGTAGCCGAATTCGCGGGCCTTGCCGCCAGCCTCGGGATCTTCGGTGTCAGCCGTTACATCACCATTCCAGTGGCTGCCGTGGTGATCTGGTTTCTTGTTGTAAAAGGCTCGTTTCGTGCCGTGGAGCGAGTCTTCCTCGCAATTTCGGCCATATATCTCACCTATATAGTGTCGGGTGTTCTCGCAAAACCGAACTGGAACGAGGTGCTTCATGCCACCTTCATCCCTCATTTCCGAGATAACCCCGCGTTCATATTCCTCGTAATCGCGACGATAGGTACCACCATCACACCCTGGATGCAGTTTTTCTTGCAGTCGGTCGTGGTGGATAAAGACATCCGCATCGAAAATTATGTCTACGAGAAATGGGATGTCTATATCGGCTCATTTCTAAGCGATCTGGTGGCTTTCTTCATAATAGTCGCGTGCGGCGCCACGCTGTATACCAGGGGTATTCAAATCAAAACCGCATCCGATGCCGCGCTTGCTCTGCGCCCTCTTGCCGGAGGTTACGCCGAAGCCCTGTTCGCGACCGGCCTTTTCAGCGCGTCGCTGCTTTCGGCGGCGGTCCTCCCGCTTTCAACGGCCTACACCTACTGTGAGACTTTCGGCTGCGAGATCGGCATCTCCCGCAGGTTCAGCGAAGCCCCGATCTTCTACGGCATCTACACATTCTGCATTGTTTTCGGAGCGGGGATAGTGCTCCTCCCGAGCCTCGGGTTGATCGATATAATGGTGCAATCTCAGGTAGTCTGTGGCATCCTCCTGCCGATCACTCTTATCTTTATGCTAAAGCTAATCAACCGCCCAGATATAATGGGCCACTACACCAATTCAGGCATTTATAACACTATAATCTGGGCAATGGCAATAATCCTGATCCTGATGACCCTGGCTTGGCTGATCGGTTCGGTGCTTGGATACGGATAAAAATGGGCGCATTCTTTAACATGTCTGTTCGCTATTCTGCATCACAAAATATATACTTCTTGCACTTGCATTCAAAGCAATTGTATACTGAACCAGCCTGGTCGGCATCAGCGGGGTTCTTGTATGGAAAATTATCAGGATTCAACTAATAGAGAAGGCAAATTCTCTGTGTCTTCATTTATTAAACAGATAGGGTTACTCACGTTAGCAGTTTTCTTCTTTGTAGCAATCTTCACCGATCGTGTCATTCATTCCCACTGGGCGAGAGTTGCCGTAGGATGTATATTCACAGGCGTGATAGGTTTCATCAATGGCTATAGAGGCCAGCCTGAGAACCGAGATTTCCGCAAGGCGCAGTTTATTTCTTCTGTTATAGCAGCGTTAGGAATGTGTCTTCTTGCCTCAACTTGTTTGAGTGGCATATATGATCTTCCGGTTGACGAGAGATATCCTGCAAAGTGCATCGGGGGCTATACGACCGATGAACTGGCACATAAAACCAACAGCAGCTTCACGCCGCCGAAGTTCGAGACTTTCATGATAAACACAATCACGGTTCGCTAGAGCATAAAACCGCGCCGCGAATGATTGCTACTCAAAATTCAAAGCTGAAAATCTAAAACTCTCTCACGCCCCTGGTGGCAGTCGTTGAAGCCCATGAACCTGTAACTGACGGCGCAGGTAAGTGTATAAACGCCGGCGATAAGCTCCCGGCCGGAACCATCATCCGTACCGGTGCCGGTGGCTGGGATTCGCTCGTTACCCGAAAGGGAAGCGAATTCCACCTGGACTCGAAAAGCGAGCTTTCCCTAACATCGAACAACATCGCAACCATCTCTCGCGGCAGGCTATACTGCAGCAACCGCAACAAAGAGATTGCCTGCATCGACACCTCTGCCGGTCAGGTGAAGCTGCTCGGGACCGTGGTCAATACTGCCATAGTTCGAAAAGACACCGTAGCGGTCACAGTAGTCGAGGGTAAAGTTCGGCTCGAAAACACCCATGGCAGCGCGCTCGTAGATGCGGGAAAACGCTCCGTCCTTATGGCTTTTCGCCCGCCGCAATCGGGAATATCGGTCAACACCTATAAAAAAACTGCCTGGTATCACGGTCGCGGTGATTATCTCTCAGACTTCGGCGATCTTGCCTTTACAGTGAAACGAGACAACATATTCACTGAAATTTGGATGATGAAAGCGGACGGCAGCGGTAAGCATAGAGTTAAAAACTATATCGGCGCTGCTGAGATTGGAACATGGATACCTGGTGAGCGATGGCTTAGCATACACAGCGACAGCATAATAAGATCCCGGCCAGATTTAACGAGGCGTATTGCATCGGGATCTTCGGGATCGAGAATCGTCGACTCTCAGGAATGGCTCCTTAACGCTGGTACCGGGCAGAATCAGCTGCTTAAAATGCCGGTTGATTACTATGCGCATTACAGCTCCTACTCCCCCGACACAATACGTGTCGCTTTTACGGGATACTACCAGCCCGATCAAAACGATCGCAGCGGATATGAGTCGGGTGAGTTCGTCTATGACAGGTCGACGGGCCGGGTTACCAAGCTCTTAAGTGGCGAGTTGAGAACCGCTTCTGCCTGGGCTCCCGACAGTCGCCATATTATTATCTCATCTGCTGAAAGCCATACGATAAAGCATGATCTGGTGATAATCCACACAGATACCGGACAAATTCGCGATCTCCACATCAACGGAACCGGGGCTTGTTTCTCTCCCGATGGCAGCAAAATCGCCTACTGCGCCGATTTCAAAAGGTATAACGCCTGGTGGGATGGTGTTCCTCAGAGCGGCAGCATATTTGTTCTCGATATCTCTCCCGGATCGAAACCGATAAGGGTCTCACCTCCCGAAGATAACGTTCTCTGGCCGCGATGGTCTCCCGACGGCGCGCGCATTCTCTATCACGGCAGCGCCGGCTTGTATGTCGTAAATGTGGACGGGAGCGGGCTCAGGCAGATTTATCCGTGCGGCCCTGATCTATACATGGCTTCGTGGGCTCCGTCGGGTAACGCCGTATTTGCGACGATTCAAAAGAATAGACCGGATTCCAGAACCCTCCTCGTGCCCGCTGATGGCTCCGGTAAGGAGATCGATCTCACTGCCAGCGTCGCCGATTGCCATCTTCCATCTGCTATGGAAGCGCAGACCAAAGCCGCTATTTCGGCTGTTCAGGAAGCGATCTTTCGATATGCTATAGGCTATGTTTACCGTTTCGAGGGCAACATTCCCGCAGCTCGTGAGAGCTTCGGGACTGTAGCCGATATCTTCGCAAGCCTGGTTTGGTCCTACCCGCTCTCGGGGTTAACTACCGAAGATATGCTGCGCTATGCCGATGCGGCCGCCAGACAGATCGATGCTTCTGATAACGAGATGCTCGAAAACATCTGCCGGCTGCGATTTCCTGAACCAGGGCAATCTCTATACCCTGATCGATAACGAACCCGCGATACTCCTTTTTCAGGGTGATCGTGGCTCATGGGGAGTGCCGCGCGAGGCGCTTCGCTTCGAATATGTCGGCCCCGGCAAGGTGAAGATGTATCAACTCAAACCCAGTGGCCGATTCAAGATCACAGGTACGGTGAGGTGCTCTCAAACTCAGGAAATTTGCAAAGATGGCTGGTTCGATAAATACGGGAAAGTCATCTCGACTGAGAAGTAGTATCTGCTCACACTGCGTCCGACCCGGCGTTTCCCCTTCGCGTTGGGCTGGCCTTGCAAAAAATACTTAAAAATTACGTTGCATTGAACCAAACCGCCCTCTCCTTACGTCTTATTTACGAAAGCCTCATTGCAAATGGAGAAAATGGGAGGATAAGGTTCTCATGCGTATGGCATTGGTTTTGCTTGCGGCTGTTGTGATGGGTGGTTTGCTTGCGGCGATGGCTGCCGGTCCCGTATCTATGTCCGACCTCCACGCTCTCATCACCTATCCCACATCCGATAATGATACAGATGAATTCCAAGCCGCGGTCGCAACCGGCGATGTCAATGCAGTGAAGTCGCTTCTTGCCCGCAAACCGGGCCTTGTGAACTCGCGCGATAACGACAATTGGACACCCCTCCACGAAGCCGCGAGGGTTGGGGCTGTCAATATGGCTCAAATTCTCCTTGCTAATGGAGCCGATATCAATGCTCGGAATAACAAGGGCTGCTCTCCATTGCACACCGCTGTTTGTGCTAAGGAGTTTGCAATAACCAAATATCTTGTAAAACACGGAGCCGACATCAACGCGGAAGATTATGAGGGTATCACACCACTGGCCTATGCCAGGCGGTATCACAATGCCCAAACGATCGATTTACTCTACAGCCACGGCGCCATAATCGACCTGAGTGAGGCTGAAACGTTGTAAGCGCGAAGGAATCCCCTCACCGAAAATCGAACACCCTTCCAGCATTTTTTCTGTAATCGAGGGGTAACGCCGGTGACATTCGAAGAGCAATTCAAAGAAGCAGGCATAGATGGTAAGGAGTTTCGCGGGGCGCCGTTCTGGTCTTGGAACGATGATCTCGATCCCGAGGAACTCCGCAGGCAGGTAAGGTCGATGTGCGAGAGTGGGATGGGTGGATTTTTTATGCACGCCCGAGCCGGCCTCATCACGCCGTATATGTCCGAGGAATACTTCGAATGTCACCACGCGTGCATTGAGGAAGCTCGCAAGCTCGGAATGGACGCATGGCTCTACGACGAAGACTGCTGGCCCAGCGGCTCCGGCGGCAACGTTACCGAATCCAAAGGCCCGTTTTACCAGGCGAAGAAGCTCATAATGGAGAAAATATCCGGCGGGCAGATCGAGCCGACCGATAACACTATCGCCGTTTTTCGCTGCGCTTCCGAAAATGATACCATCACCGACTACCGCCGCGTCTCCATCTCCGAACTCGAGACTTCGGAAGTCGATCTCCTTCACTGCTACTGGCAGCCGGACGGTTACATCGATGTAATGAGCGAAGAAGCGGTCGCGCAGTTCATCGACAACACCCACGATGCTTTCGCTAAGGTCTTCAAGCACGATTTCGGTGGTGTAATCCCCGGCATATTCACCGACGAGCCAAACTACAACCATCACGCATTCTCTCCAACCGTCCCCTGGACCCTCGATTTTATTGAAGAATTTAAACGCCGTACCGGCTATGATATAACCGATAACCTCCCGCAGGTCTTTTTCGACTGCGGCGATTACCGCAAGATTCGCCACGACTTCTGGCGCGTCATCACCGAGCTCTACGTCCAGGCTTTCTCGAAGCAGATCTACGACTGGTGCGAGCTTCACAAGCTAAAACTGACCGGGCATTACCTCCTTGAAGACGACCTCCACGTGCAAATCCAGCACATCGGAGCCGCGATGCCGCACTACGAATACGAGCAGGTTCCCGGCATCGATCATCTCTGCCGCAGGATCGCCGATCCGATACTTCCAAAGCAGGTTTCCAGCGTCGCGCATCAGTTCGGTGGACGGAGGGTCCTTTCCGAGATGTTCGGCTGCAGCGGCTGGAATATGAGCTTCGAGGATCAGAAGTGGATCGCGGAATGGCAGTATGTGCTCGGAGTGAACCTGATGTGCCAGCACCTCTGTCTCTACAGCCTCAAGGGCTGGCGCAAGCGCGATTATCCGCCGTCGATCTACTATCAGCAGCCCTGGTGGCCGCGATATAAGCAGGTCGAGGACCACTTCGCGCGTCTCGCGTCCGCTCTCACGATGGGCAAGCACGTCGCTGATGTGCTCCTGATCCACCCGATCGAGAGCGCCTGGGCTGAATATAATCCCTTCCATCGCACCGAAGCGGTCGATAGTCTCAACGCTGATTTCTCATCGGTGAGCAGGTTCCTCCAGGAGTTCCACATCGATTATGACTACGGCGATGAGAGCATCCTCGAACGCCATGCCACCGTGGTCGATGGGCAGGTCAAGGTGGGTGATGTATCCTATAACCTGGTTGTCCTCCCGCGCACGACTACCCTGCGAAGGTCCACTGTCGATCTTCTTTCCCGGTGGATAGAGCAGGGGGGAAATGTAATAGTCTGCGGTTCGATTCCGACGATGATCGATGGAGTCGAAACACCCGAACCTGGGGTTATCCTTGGCGATCAGCCTGTGGTACCTGTTGACTTCCTATCTCTTCGCGACGCCGTGCTTGATATGTTGAATACCCGGGTGCAGGTCCTCGATGAATATGGCTCCGATGCTCGTTCTATTTATTATCAGCAGCGCGATCTTGGCGCTAAGCAGCTTTTCTATTTCGTAAATATCGACAACACAGACCTTAGCTATAACGCGATCATCCGCTTCGCGGGCAGGGGAAGCGTGGAGGAGTGGGACCTCGATACCGGCGAGATAACCGAGCTTGAGGTCAAAGAGATAAGAGGAGCTACTGTTGTCGAGCGCAAATTCGCCCCGACGCAGTCCCGGCTTCTTTCATTCGATCCGACTATCGAGCCTCGCATTGCCGCACTGGAGCAGTGGATTGCGGTCGATGAGTCCGATATAACCGGCCCATGGAAGTTTACCCGCACTGAACCCAACGCCATCACCCTCGACTACTGCCGCTACAAGATCGCCGGTGGTGATTTCAGCGAATCCACCCCTACTATCTGGCTCGGAACGAAGCTCGCGGATATCGAGAAGGAGACTCCTGTCACCTTGCGTTACTCCTTCACCACCGATTTCTCCGAAACCAAATCCCGCGGTTTCACACTCGCGATGGAATGTCCCGAGCGATTCGATATCTTCGTAAACGGCACGAAGATCGCCTATGCCGACCAGGGCTGGTGGTGCGATATCAGCTTCAAAAAGATCGATATCGAGCCGTATATCAAGCCCGGTGAGAATGTGATCGAGATGACCTGCAATTATCTGGGTGAAAAAGGTCGCCGCAAGCGTCAGGAAGAACTCGATGTGCGCGATTTGTGGTCGCGGATGTGGACCAATCCGCCCGCGGATGTGAAAAATCCGATCATCATCCCATATTCCGGTAAAATCGCCGACACGATTCGCGAGTATAACTACCTTAAAATGGGCCTTGATCTCGAAAGCATCTACATTCTCGGTGATTTTGCCGTCAAGCGCACCGAAGATGGCGGTTTCATCCTGCGCGATGATAATCCTCCCACACAAATCGGCGATCTGGTCCTGGAAGGCTATCCATTCTACCGTGGTACTGTGGTCTACGAGGGCACATTCAACCACAAAGGTGAAGATGAGGATAAGCTCCTCCTGCGTGTGAGTGATATGGGAGGCATTATTGCGAATGTCACAATAAACGGAATCGATGCGGGCACGCTTAAATGGCGTCCGATGGAGCTCGATATCTCCCCCTGCGTCCGCCCTGGCTCAAATGACATCCGGATTGAGATCACCAATTCGAACCGCAATCTTTTGGGCCCGCATCACCACGTAGCCGGCGAGCTTTTCGCCGTAGGCCCAGGCAGCTTCGGAGCGAACATGCAGGACTGGACCGACGACTACAACTTCGTCCAAACCGGCCTCCTGCTACCGCCGAAGTTGGTTTACATGAGGAAAAGTTGACTTTATAGCTGACAGCTGAAAGCTGTCAGTTATCAGCTATCAGTGATATCACTGGTAATAATTATTATAGACAACAAGTACGATGGTCGGGATTTGCAATCCCGGACCAGGTATGAGCGGGTTTGTAACCCGCACTATTTTCATCTGCAGTGGTATAAGTTCCGGGATTTCCGGGTTGGGTTGGAGGCTTGGTGAGTTATATGCTAACTCATCTCTCCAACCCTCAAATCCGAAACACCGGCACACTTAATGGATTCCCGCCTTCACGAGAATGACAGTATTTACAACCTGTGATGATAAAGGCTACCTGTAATAGCCCTAATAGCTGACAGCGGAAAGCTGATAGCTAGAAAGACAGCTGATAGCTAAAACTACCCCCACACCTGCCACCACTTGCGCTTTGGCCTTTCTTTCGGCACGCATTCTTCGCAGGGCTTTGCGCTCCGTTCGGCCATGAATCTCACCTCACAGCTTGAAGGCTCCGCGATAGCCGGGCAATCCGTTCGGGGATGAAATATCCCATTCGCATCCACCCACACCTGCCCGAGCGACTTATGTTCGAGCAGCCCTTCGAGCGCGAGCTTCAGCATGCCATGCCCGTCTTTCCCACCTGAAAACCGCGTCGCTGCCAGGTTCACCGCGCACACCTGTTCTATCTTCGCGAAATCCTTCATCGCCCGCGCATACACCCGCATCGAAGCTCCGGTGTTGAAGATATCATCGAGCAGCAGCGCGCATCCTCCCAGTTCCTGAGGCCTTATGAACAGGTCCTGCGACACATACTGTACCCTCGCCTTCAGTGCTTCCGGGCCTGAGAGCCGCTTCACTCCCCTCATCGGCAGCCTTACGTCGCTCCTGAAGAATATATCCGTCACATTCCGGGCACCCAGCATCCCGCAGATCATATCAGCCAGCAGCCCTTGCGGCCGCGAGCCTTCCACCTCTTTCTCAGCCGACCCGAGCACCCTTACTACCCAGTCTACCTTCGCGCCCCGCAGCCTCTCAGCCACGAGCTCCGCATAAAACATGCACAGCGCGTCAATATGCGGATGATGCTCTTCCACCGGCACGCATGCCTTGAAGGTCTTCACGAGATGGCTCTCAAAGCTCGTACGCGTGTTCGGCCAGAACGACCCCAGCGCATGCATCTCATCACATGGGTCTATCCCGCACACCGCATTTACATCGATCGCGCGCCGCAGGGGAACCGGTGTGGTTCCGCGCTCGTCCCTGCGCTTATTATGTCCTCGACCGGCAATGAAATGTGATTCCATAAGTCATAATAAATCAGACTCTTTCAACATACCTTCTGTAACCTTTCGATTATCTGCTGCGTTCATATACAAGAGCAGACACACATAACGGGAGCAGATGATATCTTTGAGATCACGCTATATCCTGTGGACGCTAATCGTTGTCTTAACTGCGCTTGCGGTGCATGTGAGCGCCTATGATGAGCGCGCATTGATCGACCTTGCGCGTTCAGCCGTGTGTGCTGAAGTCGAGGGAAAATCTCTACCCACTCCTTCGACGAAAACCACCGTGCACCCGGTTTTTGTAACCATAGAGACCAAAGGCAGGGTAATCGGCTGCAGAGGTGATTTGCAGGCGCGCGGCAGGACGCTCGAAGATGAAGTAATTATTTCAGCTCGAGCCGCCGCGAAGCACGATCCGCGCTACCGCCCGCTTACTACGAAAGATTTATCCGACGTCCAGGTGACAGTCACGATTGTGGACCACATCCAGCCGCTCGATCACATCACCGATCTTACTCCAGCTGAAGGCCTGGTGCTCAAATCCGGTTCTCACATCGGCATCGTCCTTCCCTGGGAGGGTAAAGATCCATCTATAAGGCTTCAACGGGCATATAAGAAAGCCGGAGTCGCTCCCGGCTCAGCCTGCCAACTCCATCGCCTGGCAGCAGAAAGGTTCAGAGGATGAAAAAGCTCATCCCTTCGCATTGCTCATTATATTGCTGGCTCTAATTACATCGGTAGCCGCTGAGCAGCGCAAGGAGATATCGCCGTGGGTCGCGCGCGATGTTGCTCCCGGTCCCAAAGTCCGCATCACGCTTAACACCCGTAATATTCCTTCCGTACGCATTTCCGCTTATCGCATCCCTGACACCACCATTCTCCTGCGCCGCAGGAAAATCGAGAAACGCCCCGAATTGCCCGCAAAGCCGGTGATGCAGTGGGATGTCAGCCTTGTCTCAAAGAACGAAACCGGTAATCCTGCCTAGGATGATAAATATCGCAGCCGCCAGGCCAATCTGCCCGTGCTCGTTCCCGGTGTCTACGTCATTACAGCGGATTCGGACGGGATAGATAAGTGGGCTATCGTTAACATCACTAATCTCTCGGTTATGGTAAAACGCTCTCCCAAACGGGCTCTTCCTGGGTGTGCGACGCCAGGACGGGAGCCGTGGTTTCCGGCGCGACTGCATTTTTTTATGATAACAATGGTAAGCTCATCGCCTCGTGTAAAACCGGCTCCGACGGCACGTGCATGCCGAAACCTCGCCCGCGAGCGATCAGACCATGATCGTTACCCGTGGTGAAGATGTTACGGCGGTGCCATGCGGGAATGCCGGGGTCGATGGTGCGCTCAAGGTCCATTTCCAAACCGACCGCCCAATCTACCGTCCCGGTCAGACTGTCTCATATAAGGCCATACTCCGCCGAAACGACATGTCCTGGTGGGACTGCGATGAGACCGATCGATGGTACTCGAGTAACGACGGTAACCTCTATCCTCACGATACCTATTCTTCATCGCCATTCGTGGCTGAAGATACCGTTTACACCGATGAATCCGGCAAGGTGACTATTCCATTCAAAACTGCTAAAGATGCCGGCGATTCCACTTACACAATAAGCTGCACGGTAAAGGATGCTTCCCGCCGCGAAGTCGAGAGCTCATCGAGCGTTCCAGTTTATGCCGCCGCCATCCGGCTCGCACTCCGTACCGATGTCTTTGTTACTCCGCTCGGCAGCAACATCCCACTGCGGCTGAACGTTGTTGATATCGACAATAAACCCGCTCCCTCTAAGGTGGTTATCACGGTCAAGGAGTCGGTCTGGGACGAGAAGAAAGACATCTATAGCTATAAAGAACTCACGCATACCAGCGTAACTGTCCCCTCGACCGGCTCCGCGACCGCCAAAGTGCCCGCCAAAGCCGAGGGCGACTTGATCATCATTGCCAAGGCTTTCGATTCCACCGGCCGCGCGACCACCGACCAGGTCTCCGTATGGGTCGCCGTACCCAACGCTAAAGTATATAAAGATAAAGCTGCGGAGCCATCGATCGATGTGAGGATGGATCGCAAGGTCCATCAACCCGGCGTCAAAGCAAACAGGACAGGCCGCTTCTTATCTCGGTCGCGGGAGGTGATATCTTCCAATACGCGGTCATCACCAAACCCGGTAAGAGCCTTCTCTGGGATTTCAAGACCAGCATTGAAATGACGCCTAACGCTTATATCATAGCCGCTCTGCCTGCAAAAGCCGGGTTCGTCTCCGCGAATGTGCTCGTGCCGATTCCCGATCCTTCGCGCAAGCTCGATGTAACTATCACTCCCGAGCGCGACCGGTATATGCCCGGTGATACCGCCGTCTATACGATTCGCACGACCAACGGACCTGATCACAAACCTGTCCCCGCCGAAGTTGCAGTCTCGGTTGTCGATGAATCAATTTATGCCCTTTGACTCGACAATATCAGCGATCTCTATACGACTTTCTGGGGCATCCGTGATGATAACGTCATCACCCATTATTCCGCGCCCGAGGAGCTTTCAGAGGGGCTTACCAGCGCGTTAATTCGACCGCGCCCGTGCGCCAGCGCTTCGTCGACACTGCATTCTGGAACGCAAATGTGCTTACCGGTCCCGATGGAGCCGCCCGAATTACATTCGAAGTCCCCGGCAATCTGACCACCTGGCGCGCCACTGCCCGCGCGATTACATCGGATACCCGCGTCGGCGCCGGGACTTCATCTATCCAGGCGTCGCGTCCTGTTATGCTTCGCCTTGCAACTCCGCGCCAGCTTGTCAAAGGTGACCGGCTCGAATTGATCGGGACTGTCAACAATCGCACCGGCCAGCCCCATGAGTTTGAAACTGCCATCTCCGCCCAGGGGCTTAGTATTGTGGGTGATACCACGAAGAAAGTCCACGTCCCCGCGAACGGCGAGGGTACTGTCCGGTGGACTATCGTCGCCGATACGATCCCGGATGATGGTCAAGCGTTTATCACCGGCCGCACTATTGCTTCCGACGCGGCGGTCAACGCAGGGCCTGAGCTCTCCGATGCTCTTAAAGTGGGTGTCAAAGTGGTACCGGACGGCATCTCCGAGTGCATCGAAACCACGGGCGTCCTCAATCAGCAGAAGACCGTTACATTGGATCTGCCCGCCGACCGCATCGAGCCTGCGACTACCCTCGATGTCTCTATCCATGCCGGTCTCGGAGGAGTCTCTGCCGCCTATGCGCGGCAGGCGCTGTCGAGCTTTATAATAATACGAATCTCTGCCCGTATCCCTCGGACGACAGTGTTCCGAAGGAATCACGAGAGTCCCTCGGACGACAGTGTTCCGAAGGAATCACGAGAGTCCCTCGGACGACAGTGTTCTGAAGGAATCACGAGAGTCCCTCGGACGACAGCAGCCCCAGGTTACTGTTGTCCAGGGGATACGGCCACCACAGTCTGTGTAAATATGATAGAAAGAAAGGCCTACTCAGTACTATCGGGTATCTCTATGGTACCTGTACCAGCATAGACCTTCACCCAAAGCCAATACTCATTACTCACTAATAATTACTAAATCCCTTCTCTGCTTTGGCGATAAAAAGACGCCAGTAACCAAGAGCGATTGACGGCTGACCTCATCTGTGATAACCTACCCCTGTTCCCCTGAACTTATCTGAAAGGACGGACAGGCATGAGAAAGGTTCTGGTTATACTTGCCGTGCTGCTCGCGCTTGCGCTGGTGGCCGGATGCGGCAGCAAGCAATCCTCCGGCGGAAATTCCGCTAAAAGCAGTAGTGGAAAGACCGAAATCGAAGTAGCATCGTTCCAGGGTGGATTCGGGCTCGATTTCTTCGAATATGCCGCTCGTGAATATGAAAAGACGCATCCCAACATAAGCATCCGCGTGTGGGGAGAGCCCAGGATATGGGAAAAGCTCCGCCCGCGCTTCAATCAGGGCGATGTGCCCGACCTTACATGGCCGGGGTGGGGGATGGATACCTGGGCGCTCGTATCAGAGGGCCAGGTGATGGAACTCGATAAATACCTCGATACCAAGGCATGGGATCAGAATATGAAGTGGAAGGACACCTATATTCCTTCGCTTCTAAATAAGGGCAAATTTAACGGCCATTACTACATCCTTCCGTTCAATAACAACATCTTCGGCTGGTGGTATAACGTCGATATGTTCAAGCAGCACGGCTGGACTCCTCCGAAGACCTATGAAGAGCTCCTCACGCTTTGCGAGAAGATAAAGCAGGCCGGAATTGCTCCAATTACCTACCAGGGCAAGTATCCGACCTATATGCTTCGCGGTTTCCTATTCCCATGGGCGATTAGCGCGGGGGGAATCCAGGCCTGGAACGATGCCGAGAACCTCAAGCCCGGCGCGTGGAACAGTCCCGCTTTCCTCAAGGCTGCGCAGATGGTGAAAGAGCTCACCGACAAGGGCTACTTCCAGAAGGGCGCTATGGGAATGGACCATACGAGCTCGCAGATGGAATTTGTCCTCGGCAGAGCCGCTATGATCCCCTGTGGAACATGGCTCGGTTCCGAGATGAAAAAGCAGATGCCGCCCAATTTCCACATGGCTTATATGAACCCGCCAATCTTGAAAGACGGCAAGGGCGATCCGACCGCGACATCCGCGGCGATCGAATACTGGATCATCCCCAAGAAATCCAAGCACCCCGATATCGCGGCCGATTTCTTTAAATTCATGACCTCGCTGAAGATGTCGAAGCAGTTCGTCGAGCAAAAGAACACTCTAATGTGCATCAGGGGCTCGGACGAAGTCAAGCTCCCGCCGGACCTTGTCGAACCGGCGAAGTGCCTGCGCGGCGCTAAGATCACCTGGGATGCGGATTACCGCGACTGGTACCGCGCCCTCGGCAAATCCACCGAAGATGCGATGGCTGATCTCCTGAACGGTGTAATCACGCCCAAGCAGTGTGTAGACCGAATGGAAAAAGCCGCAACAGAAGCCAGAAACGATAAGAATCTTCCGAAGCACGTAGTTCAATAGGAATTAATATGGCTATCAGCTGTCAGTTATCAGCTGACAGCTGATAGCTGATAGCTTCCCATGATCAAACGCGATAAATACATAGCCGTAATAACCTTCCTTGCCCCGGCGGTACTTTTGTATGTGGGCCTGTTCCTGTTTCCAATGGCACAGGCGTTCTACATCGCTCTGTTCCGCTGGCGAGGGCTTTCAGCGAATAAAGAGTTCGTCGGGCTTGATAACTTCAAGTGGCTCGCCGGGCAGGATGCGTTTCGCCAGTGCCTGCTCCATAATCTGATCTTTCTTGTAGCTTCGTTCGTCGTCATTATTCCGCTCGCGCTGTTTTTTGCTTCGCTGCTGGCGAGAAAGGTCCGTGGAGCTGGTTATTATCGCGCGATTTTTCTCTTCCCGAATATGATCTCGGTGGTAGCGGTCGCGGTGCTGTGGTCATTTGTTTATCACCCCAACGTCGGCATCCTGAATGCGTTCCTGCACTGGGCGCATAGGGATAATCTGATCCCCGCCGGCGGGTGGCTCGGAGACCCGAAGACGACCCTTCCGTCGATCATTGTCACCAGCATCTGGTATTCGCTTGGGTTCTATATTGTGCTCTTCCTCGCGGGAATGCAGAGCATTTCGCAATCATTCTACGAAGCCGCATCAATCGATGGCGCAACGAACTGGCAGCAGTTCCGCTACCTTACGATTCCGCTTCTATGGGAGATTCTCAAGCTGGCGATTGTCTACCTGATCATACACACGGTCAATGTCTTCGGGCTTGTGTGGGTTATGCGCGAGGACGGCAGCTACTGCGAGACCGTGCTTACCTACCTCTACCGCACCGCTTTCACCCAGAGCGAATACGGGCATGCGACCGCGGTCGGGGTGGTTGTCTTCGCAATCATTCTGACGATTTCGCTGCTGTCGCTAAGGCTGATGAAGAGAGAGACGGTGGAGTACTGATATGGGAATCAAAAGCAGAAAATCAACTTACGAAAAAGCTAAAAGATCAGCCTGGGCGCAGCCGGTGCTGCTCTTCTACTCGCTGATCGTCGCTTACCCGATGATCTGGATGATTTCCGCGTCTCTGAAGACATCGAGCGAGCTGTTCGAAAGCCCCTGGGGCTTGCCCAGGAGCCCACAGTGGATCAACTTCGCTAACGCCTGGACCACAGCCGGCATTGGTCAGTGCTTTGTCATGAGCGTGATCATAACCGCGATCAGCATGTTCTTCATCCTGGCGATCGGGTCGATGGCGGCTTACGCGCTCGCGCGCTTCGTCTTCCCGGGCCGTAGCTTTATACAGAACGCGTTCATGAGTGGGATGATGTTCCCGGTGTTCCTGAGCATCGTCCCGCTTTACCTGCTCCTGTCGAACATGGGGCTCCTGCAAGGCACTCGCCAGCTCAGCGCTCTGATCGCGGTCTACGTAGCCTATTCGCTCTCGTTCACCGTTTTTATCCTTACCGGATTCTTTAAGTCGCTCCCGCAAGAACTCGCCGAAGCCGGCCTCATCGATGGCTGCTCCCATTTCACCGTCTTCTGGCGGATAATGCTCCCCCTCGCCAAACCCGGCCTCATCGCCGCCGGCATCTTCAACTTCTTCGGTATCTGGAACGAATATCCGCTCGCCTTGGTCCTGATCGGCGACAAGAACCTCTACACGCTTCCTCTCGGAGTGGCTAAACTGCAGAACGTGATGCAATACTCCACCGATTGGGGCGCCCTCTTCGCGGGACTGGTCATAATAGTAGTCCCCACGCTTATCGTCTACATGATCTTCCAGCGCCAGATCACCGAAGGCCTGACCGCCGGCGCGCTGAAGGGATAGAAAACCCCAATAACCCGGCAGCCTAAAGCATGATGACCCATAACGCGAGGGTATGAAAAGCTGTATCCAGTGGCGACATTTACATATTCACAACTACGTCATCTATATTATCAATGACGAGCGAAGCGCCCTGGAATGCGCTGCGTCTGGCGCTTTATCTGGCTTACAATCCATACCCAGACCAACATTACCAGTACATATCTATAAGTAAGATAACCGATAGCACTGAGTGCGAGCCGTATGCGAGTGTATCCCTCGGACGACAGTGTTCCGAAGGAAACACGAGAGTCCCTCGGACGACAGTGTTCCGAAGGAATCACGAGAGTCCCTCGGACGACAGTGTTCCGAAGGAAACACGAGAGTCCCTCGGACGACAGTGTTCCGAAGGAAACACGAGAGTCCCTCGGACGACAGTGTTCCGAAGGAATCACGAGAGTCCCTCGGACGACAGTGTTCCGAAGGAATCACGAGAGTCCCTCGGACGACAGCTGCCCCAGGCTACTGTCGTCCAGGGGATACGGCCACCATTGCCATATCAAATCTATAGCCAGGACAGGCCTACTCAGCACTATCGGCTATCTCTATGGTAACTGTATCAGCACAAGCGGGTATCTATATGTGAGAGACTCACTCGTAATTAAGGCTGCCGCTAAAGCGGCGGACGCGCCGCACTCTAAGGCGCTTCGCTCAAATATTGCAGGTTGTATTGATAATAGTCCGCGAAGGCGGACTTCGTATGATGTTGCCGGGAATTTATTCCACGGTGACTACCGAAGGAACAGGCCTTCATCCCCAGCCTATTAAGCATTCAAAACTCATAATTGGGCATTCTCCCTTCCCGCATCTCCGCCCTCTCGTTTGACCGCGGGCGGGTGAATTAAGTATAATACGTTGGGCTTTAAGCGGCGAATTAATGGCGCGGATGACCATGGGAAGGTGAGCTCTAAGGTGAGGAAGACCCGTTCAACTACGACGAAACGGCGCACAACCAGGAAAAATACGAGGAAGAAGAGTAATCCGTTACCGGTTCTCGACATTCTGGGTATTGCTTTCATCGTGTTCGGGCTGATCACGCTCATCACCCTGTTCGCCCAAAAACCGTGCGGAGTGGTCGGCGAGACTATCGCTCCGGCTATGCGCGATCTGGTCGGCGGATTTGGCGCGTGCATGCTTTCGCTGCTTTCCATACTCTTCGGCGGGTTCTGCATAGTCGGCCCGCTGGGAATCATAAAACGCAACATTGGCATAGGGAGCGTGATGCTATTTCTGGTGGTAACCGGTTGGGCATCACTTGCGACTGATATAAGGTGGGATACACCTGCTGTTGGTGGTGGTTATCTCGGCAACGTGCTTGCTGCGATCCTGCGCAAGCTCGGTCCGGATGTGGTAGGCTATATCATACTGACCGCCGTTACAATTATCGCGGCGATTATAATAATAGATATACCACTGGCGAATATGATCGATCGCTTGCGCTATGCCTGGGATGATATCTCTGCCGCCGCCGTCGAGCGCGCATCTGAACGCGACGCAAAACGCGCCAGGGCAGCGAAAGAAAAACCGGCTAAGGTTAAAGACGAGCCCGAAGCAAACGAGAGCCGGAAGCGGACTCTCGCGAGTATATTCGGAAAGAGTGTTGAAGAGAACCCGGAAGAAATAACCGAGAAAGCCGCCGTCATTCAGGAAGTTAAGGCGCCTGTTAAAATCACGATGCCGACTCCTCTTAAACCGGAAAGGCCGCCTAAAAACGGCGGTTCCGATCATTCGGATACCGATATTAATGATCCGGTAGAGCACGGAGAGTTCCAACTTCCGCCGACAAGCATTTTAGTCGAACCGCCTCCGCCGCCTTTGCGGATGGAGAACGAACTTCAGGATAATATCGAGATCATCGAGCGCACCCTCGAAGAGTTTAAGGTGACCGCGAACGTTGTCGAGATCGCATGCGGGCCGACGGTGGCGCGCTACGAGATTCAGCTTGCGCCGGGAATCAAGGTTAATAAGATCGTGGGCCTGGCTGATAATCTTGCGATGCGGCTCGCGGCGATCGACGTAAGAGTGGAAGCTCCGATACCGGGCAAAGCCGCGATAGGCGTCGAGGTGCCGAATAAGAACCGCGGTATCGTGGTCCTTCGCGAGATTGTGGAGAGCAAGGCTTTCTGCGAGGCGACCTCGAAGCTGACATTCGCGCTTGGTAAGGATGTTTCGGGCAAGTGTATCGTAGCCGATCTTGCGAAAATGCCGCACATGCTTGTGGGAGGCGCGACCAACGCGGGCAAGAGCATCGGGCTGAATTCACTGATCGCCAGCCTGCTTTTCAGGGCGACTCCCGATGAGCTCAAACTGGTGCTCATTGACCCTAAACGGGTAGAATTGAGCCTGTTCGATGGGATCCCGCACCTCGCGTGTCCCGTGGTTCGCGATGCGAAGCAGGCCGCTAGCGTATTTAGAGCGGTGGTCCAGGAGATGGACAAGCGCTATGAGCTCCTGACGAGGGTCCATGCGCGTAATATCGATGGGTACAATGACAAAGTCCCGCCGGAAGAGAAGATGCCTTATATGGTGGTGGTCGTGGATGAGCTCTGCGATCTTATGATGCAGGCGGCGGCTGAAGTCGAAGCGTCGATCCAGCGTATCACCCAGCTTGCGAGAGCGGTCGGCATACATGTCGTAATAGCGACGCAGCGCCCGTCGGTGGACGTTATCACCGGTGTTATCAAGGCGAATATATCGTCCAGGATCGCGTTCGCGGTTTCCGCGCAGGTGGATAGCCGCACGATCCTCGATCAGAAGGGCGCCGAGAGGCTGATCGGGCGGGGGGATATGCTGTTCCTGCCCATCGACGCCAGCAAACCGACGAGAATACAGGGTTGCTATGTGTCCGAAAACGAAATCGAGGAGCTCTGCGAATTTCTCAAGGACCAGAGAAAGCCTGTTTATACGATACAGCCAGGTATGGTTCCGGGTGGCGGCAGCGGAGGAGATGGATTCGACGACGCATTCGCAGATGAGTTCTACGAGCCTTCGGTAAGGTTCGTCGTAGGCACCGGTTACTGCTCGACCTCTATGCTGCAGCGTAAATTTAAGATAGGTTACACCCGCGCGGCTCGAATCGTGGACGCGATGGAGCAGGCTGGAATAGTCGGCGCGCTCGATGGCGCAAAGCCGCGCCAGGTTCTGATCTCGAAGGAGGATTTGGAGTCAGTCTTCGGAGGTAAACTTAGTCTTCCGATGGATGACGAAGACGACTACGTCCCTCCGGCTGAAGAGATCAAGCCGTATGATGAAGAAGAGGGAGAGGAATAGTAATTAGCTGTCAGCTGATTGCTATTAAAAAGCTAATTCCTAATGAGTTTCGCATAATGATGTGACATACTGGCGGGCCGGATCAAGCACAAAGCCTCCTGACAGGTTGCCACTACATTACCTGAAACTCAGTAATTCTGAATTTAACTAAGGAAGTTCTTTGGCCAAAATAAGTCTAATAAGCCTCGGCTGCCCGAAGAATCTGGTCGATTCCGAGGGAGCGCTCGGCGAAATCGCCGCGGCGGGGCATGAAATAACAACGGATCAATCCCGTGCCGATGTGATAATAGTCAATACGTGCGGGTTCATAGAAAGCGCCAGGCAGGAATCGATAGAAGCGATTTGCGAGGCGCTGGAGCAAAAGCAAAATGGCAGGTGTAAGGCGGTCGTGGTTATCGGCTGCCTTTCGCAGCGTTTCGGGAACGACCTCATGCGTGAGCTGCCGGATGTCGATGTCATTCTTGGTGTCGGTCATGCGGGCAAGCTTTCAGATGCGATCGATCGCGCTCTCGAGGGCAAGCGCATCGTGGATAATGAGCAGGCTCCGCGCGAGTGGACCGAGCCCGCGGCAAGAATCCAGGCGACGCCGCCGTGGACCGCTTATGTTAAGATATCGGACGGCTGCTCTAATCGCTGCGCGTATTGTGCGATTCCTGATATTCGTGGATCATATCGCAGCCGGCCCGAGGATTTGATTATCGACGAAGCAAAGCGCCTGGCTGATGCCGGCGTTAAGGAGATCGTCCTCGTCGGTCAGGACCCGACGCAATACGGCGAGGATATCGGCAAACCGAATTCGCTTCCGGGTCTTGTGCAAAAGCTTAACGAGATCGACAAGCTTCGCTGGATCCGGCTTATGTATTGTTATCCGACGAAAGTAACGCCGGAACTTATCAATGTGGTCGCTTCGTGCGAAAAAGTGGTAAAGTATCTCGATCTGCCGCTTCAGCACGGTGATAATGGTATCCTTAAGGCTATGAATCGCCGCGGCAGTTCGGAGGAATATCTGCGGGTGATCGACGCGCTGCGCGAAAAGTGTCCCGAAATTGCGCTGCGCACGTCGTTCATTGTAGGCTTTCCGGGCGAGACCGAGGAAGCATTCGCGAATCTGGTCGCGTTCGTAGAAAGAATAAGGTTCGACAGAGTGGGGGTCTTCACCTACTCCCGAGAGGAGGGTACCCCGGCGTCGAACTTCAATAAACGCGTGCCGCGTAAAATTGCCAAAACGCGCTACGATAAACTGATGCGGCTCCAGCAGAAGATATCGCTGGAGAAGAACCGCTCGTTTATCGGAAAGACAATGGAAGTTCTGATCGAAGGCGCCGCCGAAGACGGATTATTCGGCCGGACCTATCGCGATGCGCCCGAAATCGATGGACTCGTATACATAAAAGGAGATATCGCAGCCCGTCCCGGCGATATGATCGAAATAAAGATCACCGCCGCAACCGAATACGACCTAATAAGTTTCATATAGCAATGTGACGTACTGGCAGTTCAGATTGTGTGCGAAGCCTTCTGCCATGTTGTCACTACACTACCTGAAACTCAGAATAAGCATGGCGTATTGATACAATGCGTTTACGCTGTCAATATTGATTTTACCGCGGCATGCCGCTCAAATCGGTAGTGCGCCGCTTTCGACTTTAGACTCAAAAAACGGAGGAACTAATATAGTGAACGATTCAGCAACCAGGCTGACTGAAGAAGATATCGCGCGAGACACCGCGAAACTCTATCTCGCCGACCGGGCATATCTGGCTCTGCTTGGAAAGAGCCAACCCGCGAAACTGCGGCAGGTTGTGAAAGCGGTAGGCATTGATGGTGTGACCACGCGGCTGATGCGGAGTGTCATGTCGGAGAGCGAGCGTTTCGAGACAGTCGATCGCCGCTGGGCGCCTGCTGTCCGCTACGGCGACACCCGCAAGCCGTTCGAGCGTGTTCTGATGGATGTTCTGCGCTCCGCGGGAGTGCCGGTTACCCTTGAACCGCTCGCGCAGGAACTCGCGCAGGTCTACGGACGCGCCGCTGAATATTATGAGCAGGCGCTCCCGAGAATCCTCGCCGATACCGATAAGTTCTTCCGGGCAGGCGATCTCGGCTATGGTCTGGCTTCGTGGCTTTTGATCACGACTGCCGATGAGGAAGCCGACGTCATTTTCGATAGCTTCCTTTCACAGGATCAGGTCGATGAGTTTTCCGAAATCTGCCCGGCTATCGAGTGGGATTCGGAGAAAATCGCTGATACAGCGGTCGAAGTGCTTGGCAAGTGCAAGAAACCGGTGCCGATAAAGATTCTTGCGCTTCTCGCGTGGCGCAGCATTGGCGAGGATTTCGATCCGGTCGATTTCTACTCCCAGATCATCGCGAGCGACAAGGTTCTCATTCTCTCCAACCAGAGCGGTTATCCCGCGGCTGTCGCCAACGATTTTATCTCTACCCTCCGTAAGATCGCCGAAGAACTCGAAGCGCTTCCGATGGAAGCTGAAGAGGAAGAGGCTGAGGGTCCGGTCGAGATCACCGAAACAGACCGTGAAGAGATGATCAATATTATTATGGACAAGGGCAGCGCGACCGCCGAGGAACTTATCGAATCGGTGCTTGAGATCAGCCCCGAAGAATCAGCATTCCCCGGCACCCTCCAGAACCTCACCGAAGCTCTGACCGGTGATGAGCGGATTATGTGGGTCGGTGGGACCCGCTGGAGCAAGGTTGTCACCTTCCCGGACGAGGTTAAAGAGATCCCGCCATCGCTCGTGGTGCCGCCTACTTCGCCGTTCGAAACCCCTGAAGGCGACGTTTACGATCAGGAACTCGAGATCGAAGGCTTCGAGGGTGACCTGAAGTCCGCTATCTACGATCCGCTGGTCGAGGATGTGACCGATGAAGATCCCGCGCTTACGATGTATCAGCCCAATGGCGATTCTCAGCGATGCGTGCTCAAATACCATCACAAGATAGAGGGCACATTCCCGCTCTGCCAGATCAATCCGGACTTTTTCGGCCTCGAGCCCGAGATCATTCCGGTCACGCTTGTGGAAGAGGGTAAGCGTAAACAGGCTTATGTAAACAACACCACTCGCTTGATCTACGGTCTTAAGGACTTCTTCAAGGATATTACCGAGGTTTCCGGCGCGGTCTTCCATATCGAGAAGACATCCAGGCCGGATGAATTCCGCTATCGCTACGATGATGAGACCGACGATAACCTGCACGTCGATACCGATCGCAGCCTCGAGCTTCTCGAGATCCGTGCGCGCTTCGAAAGCCAGGACATGCCGCTCTTCGATGTTATAACCGACATTCTAGAGCAGCACCGCCAGGGTATGACCTTCGCGCAGCTCGTGAACGAGGTAAACATAGTCAAGCGCACTTCTCGCCTTGTTATCGCATCGATCCTGAGCTCCTATCACTGCTTCCATACCCGAGGAAAATCCGGCTTGTGGCAGTTCGATGAGAAGAAGAAGAGCCAGGGATTCAATAAGACCAAGAGGAAGTATATCAAGAAAGACTAGCTATCAGCTTTCAGCTGTCAGCCTAAGAGGTGGCGGTCTTCGGGTCGCCACCTTTGTTATATGAGGTGTCCCTGCATAAATGTCATGCGATAGTCACAGAAAAATGTTTGCATGAAAGGGATGCAAGCGGTTGGATTCAAATACCAGGACAATTGACATAACGTGACGATGGGATATCCTGAACCCTTGGGATAAACACGAAGTATGGGGAATAGCGATGACACCTGGACAGCGTTGCCGAGCCATATATTCGGGCACATCAGTCGACCACATTCCCAGGCAGGAGTTTTACATCTGGGAAGAAGCGCTGGATGATTGGAAAGAGCAGGGGCTGCCGGAGGACTGGGAGCAGCGCAATCTCTTTAATTTCGATCCGCCGGGTAAAATCAGCACCGGGTGGGACCTGGGCTGGTGCGCGCCCCCGTTCGTGCCCTTTTACGAGCAAAAGATAATCGAGAGCCAGGGTGATTACGAGATCATTCAGGATATCGCGGGCCGGTGGCTGGAAGTATTCACTGGCCGCAGGCACGGTTTCATGCCCGATTATCAAAAATAGAACTCGATGAGCTCTCTATGGCTGAAGATATCTGCTATAACGCTGGTATGCTCATATCGCCTGTGATGTTCGAGGAATTTTTACTGCCATATTACCAGCAGTTGGTAAGCAACGCTCGCAGCCGCCAGCGCAGGCGCATTTATTATCAGGTAGACACTGACGCCAGGTGCATGCCCGCTATTTCGCCCTACCTTAAGGCGGGAATGGATATGATGTCACCGTTCGAGGTCGCGAACGGCTGCGATGTCGTCGAGATCGGCCGGCAATATCCTGATCTGATCATGTCCGGCGGGATTGATAAGCGCGTGCTTGCCGGGGGTAAGGATGCGATCGATGCGCGCCTGCGGCATATAATGCCCGTGATGGTTGCCCGAGGTCGTTACATTCCGACCTGCGACCACGGTGTCCCATCTGATGTTAGTTTTGAAAATTATCTATACTATCGCAGCCGCATCTGCGAGCTGGATCATTGAGAGGCATTAAATGAACAAACCCAGACTTCGTATGGCGCCGAGTCCTACGGGCTCTCCGCACATCGGTAATATACGAACCGCCGTGTTCGATTATCTTTATGCAAGGCATACCGGCGGCACTTTCATATTACGCATCGAAGATACCGATCGCAATCGCTTTGTCGAGGGCTCGCTCGAAGAGATGATGAAAGCTCTCCGGTGGCTGGGAATGCAGTGGGATGAGGGCCCTGAAGTCGATGGCGCATTCGGTCCTTATTTCCAGTCAGAGAGGCTGGATACATATCATAAATACGCGAAGCAGCTCGTTGACGAGGGTAAAGCTTACTATTGCTACTGCACCAAAGAGCGGCTCGAAGACATGCGCAAAGCCCAGGAGAAAGCCGGGCTTCCCACGCGCTACGACCGCCGCTGTCGTGATCTTACCGAGGAGCAGCGCACCGAGCTTGCCAGGGAGAACCCGTTCCCGGTCATCCGCTTCAAGATGAAGGAGGAAGGGGTGACGGAGTTTGACGACGTCGTTCGCGGGCACATATCGTTCCAAAACGAGCTGCAGGACGACTTCATCGCGATCAAAGCCGACGGATACCCGACCTACCACTTCGCGTCGGTAGTCGATGATCATGAGATGGAGATAACTCATGTGGTTCGCGGTGACGAATGGCTCTCCAGCACTCCGAAGCATGTCCAGGAGTATGAAGCGTTCGGATGGCCGCAGCCGAAATGGGTGCATCCATCGCTGATACTCGACGAGCGCGGAAAGAAACTCGCCAAGCGCAGCGATACGCAGACCAGGTTTATGGCTTATGTCGAAGAGGGCTACCTGCCCGACGCCATGCTCAACTTCCTTGCCACAATGGGCTGGAGTTCCGGTGAGGATAAAAAGCTCTTCACCCGCGAGGAATTGATCGAGAAGTTTACCTTAGAGGGTATAGTGAATCATCCGGCGATTTTTGACATCGCGAAGCTTAACGACCTTAACGGCGAATATATTCGCATGATGAGCGTCGATGAGCTCGCCGGGAAGATCCTGCCCTGGCTGCGGAGCGCCGGATACGTGAGCAGTTCGCCGTCCGATGAGGAAATGGATTACCTGCTTAAAGTGACAGCTTTAATCCAGAACAGGATAGTCCTGCTTAAAGACGCCGTAGATGCGGCATCGTTCTTCTATTTCGATGATTTTGAGTACGAAGATAAGGGGGTTCGCAAATATCTTGCGAAGGATACTGCGCCCGAACTATTGAAGGCGATAAGCGGTAAGCTGGCTGACATTGAGATATGGAACATCGAATCGATAGAAGCCGCTGTTCGCACCGTCGCCGAGGAGCGTGGGCTTAAGGCGGGTGATGTGATCCATCCCACGAGAATGGCCATCACAGGTCGAACCTGGGGCCCCGGCCTCTTCGAGCTGATAGAAGTAATAGGCAAACAGCGCTGCACGGCAAGGTTAACTAAAGCAGCGGAGAAGGAATGGGCATAAATGGGCTGAATAGCTGACAGCTGAAAGCTGTCAGCTATTCAGTGATATTTGAGGTAGCACTTATTATCATTGCTACCAATACTGTCATTCCAGCATATACTGTCATGCCTGCTCTATTCTGTCATTCTCGCGAAGGCGGGAATCCAGAATGGTGAAATGGAATCTTAACCAGCAAGAGAAATAGCGGAAACTGGAAAGCGGAGCCACGGTATTACGGGATTTGAAAGTACGAGAATAGACTCACACATATATACACCCATCCGTCCCTATCCGCGGCATCCACGATTCAAAAGTATAACGGTACTTACTACCAATGAAATCATTGATAGCTGACAGCTTCCAACTGCCAGCCTGATAGCTAAAAAAGAGGTAACCCGATTGGCCTTTGAAATCATAGATGCTAATACAGTATTTGGCCCGTGGCCGATGGTCCGGGCGGATATGTCCATAGATCGGCTCGTTACGGCTCTGAAAAATCACGGCGTAACGAAGTCGCTTGCGCTCTCTACTGTGGGCGCGCTTCACAATGCGGCGGACGGCAACGCGGAGACGCTGAGACTGTGCGCGGAGCAGGATATGTTGATCCCCGTAGCCACGATCGATCCGCGTGGCTATTTTGGGCCTGCGGGGATGCTTTCGAAGCTGATAGAGCAGGGCTTTCGGATGTTTCGGTTCTTCCCTATACTGCAGGAATGGGCGCCCGATCACGCGGCGTTCTGCGATATCCTCGATGAGCTTGCATCGCTGAGCGTGCCGGTTATGATCCAGGCGCGCGATACGGGCAATCCGAGCGATCTCGCCCGCGTCCTCGAGGGGCACAGCAGCACATTCATTCTCGAAGGAATATCTTTCGAGAACATGGCGGAGGCTGTGTCGGTAATGCGAAAGCACCCCAACGTCATGTGCGAAACCCGCGAACTGCGTGTTCCCGGAGCGCTGAGGTTTCTCGTTGACCAGGTCGGCTCCGATCGCGTGATCTTCGGCTCGGGGTGCTTGAGGAGCTCGCTCGCCGCGGCGCTGGGCTATGTGAACGACGCGGAGATCAGCGACGATGCGAAAGCCGCGATATTCTCCGGCAACATCAAACGACTGTTGGGAGGTATCTGACGTGGCGATCATCGATGTTCATGCCGAAATAGGCACCACTCCGCTCTGGGGAATTCCGTTCACCGATCAGAACCTATTGCGCAGCATGCAGAAATACGGGGTCGATCGATCGATTATATCCTCGACCATCGGTAATTCCTGCGATTTCAAACGGGGCAATGCGCAAGTAGCGCGTGTGGTACAGGCCAACCAGGCCATGCTAGGATGCGTGGTCGTTAACATCAACTATCCCGAGCTTTCCCAGAAAGACATGCACTCCTATCTCGCCGACGGCAGCTTTGCGGCTTTGCTGTTGACTTCGGGAGTACGCGGGAGGCATGTGACCCTTGCCGAGGGCGAGGACCTTCTTAACGCCCATCGCAGGTTCGTGAAGCCCGTCTATTTGCACACTCAAAATCAGGCTGCGGCGCTCGCGGCGAATGAGATAGCGAAGGCGTTTCCGATAATGAAGTTCGTCCTTATCGGGATGGGCGGCGAGGACTGGCGGATGGCGACGATGCTCGCCGAGCGGACCCTGAACCTCTACCTGGAGGTCTCCGGCAGTTCGAGCCCGGACAAGATCCAGTTCGCGGTCGAGCACATTGGCTCCCACCGGATCGTCTACGGCAGCGGACTTCCATACAACGATCCGTCGGCTGTAATCGGCTTGGTGCAGGATGCTGAAATTACCGATGCGGACAAGAAAAACATATTCGAGAATAGCGCCCGCCGCCTCTTTGGATGGGGCCGCGGCGGTCAGCAATAATAATATCAGGAGGAAAAACATGAGTGCAGCTCCCGCTATTACCGCGGACAAATTCGAGGATGAAGTGTTGAAGTCGGAGATCCCCGTGATCGTGGATTTCTGGGCTGAATGGTGCGGCCCGTGCAAGATGCTCTCGCCGACCGTAGACGCAGTCGCCGAAGAATACGCCGGCAAAATTAAGGTCTACAAGCTCGACGTGCAATCAGAAGCCGCCGTAGCCAGCAAATACAGCGTATCGAGCATCCCCACGCTGCTCTTCTTCAAAGGCGGAGAAATTGCCGACAGACTAGTGGGAATGAGGCCGAAGGGCGATATAACCAGCAAGATCGACGCTTTGCTGTAGGTCGTTGAGATTAATATAAGGTGAGCTTCAACAGGGCCGGAAGGTCTACTCCGGCCCTACATGCCTGGCTATAGCTATCTATTGACTTTCGCATAATGATGTGACGTACTGGCGGGTCGGATCGAGCACGAAGCCTTCTGCCAGGTTGTCACTACATTACTTGAAACTCAGTAATATGATTCAGAGCCTAAGGTTGAGGAAATCCGGCAGAGACGGGACTTTGTCTACCTGGTTCGCTTCGACGTTTGATACCTGCATGATACGCCTATATCTGCTTACATCACTAAAGATCGATTAAATGCCGCCTCAATGCTTCTTGAACTGAAAGCCATCAAATACCTTAAGGCCTTCTTCAGGAATTAAAGGACCGACAACCTCGATCTTCTTTGCTCCCACGTTGATTAGGTCATTGCACTCAGGTTTTGGTTGTCCACCTGATAACTGCTGCAGCATTTCTTGAGAATCGTGGCATGAACACTCTCGTGACTGCTACGCAGCACCTCTCGCAGCCCCAGGCTACTGTCGTCCAGGGGATACGGCAACCATTGCTGGATCAATATTGTTAGCCAAGAAAGGCCTACTCAGCACCATCGGCTATTTCTATGGTATCTGTACCAGTACAGACCCTCACCCAAAGCCAATACTCATTACTCCCTACTCAATACACAATATAAAATGCTCTCTTCCCTTACCCGGAGCCCTACAGCCCGCCGCTGAACTCGCCACAATTAAGAATGTGCACATCTAACCACGTTATTCTGCGCGCTTAGCGCAAGTGTGGAGGGATCCCGGTAATGGCCTCAGATAAGAGCACTTCCAAAGGCGAGTTTGATGAGCGCCTCGAGGAAGCGCTGAACAGCGCACTGCTTGAGGGTGAAAAGGTTTTAGCTCGCGAAGAAGCTGACCAGGGTCAGGCTGTTGTCCTGACCGATTCACGCATCATACTCATAAAAGCCGGACTTACCGCGACAGGTGAGCTCCATGGCCAGAAAATTAAGGTATATCCTCTCGATACCGTCACTGCTATTAATGTTCGCAAGGGCCCACTCGGAGCAGTCATCCAGGTTATCAGCACGATACCTTCGGAACCGGCTCAGAGCGGTCCGCCCGATAATGTCATCATATTTACAGGCTCCCAGCGTATAAAAAAATGCGAGATGATCGCTGCTAAAATCGAATCGGCTCTTGGTAAATCGGTCAATAAGACCGAACCTGATCCGCAGCATGATGATCCGCAGCCTCAGGTGGCAGTCGAAGAGCCTGTGCAGGTCGTTGATGAAAATCCTGACCCCGAACCGCCCAAAGGTGGCAGGGAGCCGAGATCGCTGGCCGAAGAGATTTTCTCTGAGATCGCCCAGGCGCCTCCGCAGCCGGTACAAGCGGCACATCCTGCTCCTGAACCAGTAGTAAGTGAGCCGGAGCCCGAGCCTGTACCTGAAATTATCCCTGATCCGGTTCCGGCAGCCCCGGAAATCATAGAAACTGTCGGAGTCGCTCCGGTTGCGGGTCCAATGTCAAGTTCTGAGCTTTCCAGCCTTGTGACAGAGCAGGTCGTCGAAGAAGAACAGATAATTGAAGAACATGTGGCGGAAGAGCATGTGGTAGAAGAACCGGTGGCTGAAGAACCTGAATCCGCCGAGCAATTCCGGCCCAATCCCAGGCTGCCTAAGCCTATGCATCGTAAGCAGAACGGGCCGAACAAGGTGCTTGTCCTCCTCGGTGTGCTCGCGGGTCTGCTCCTCTTTAGTGTGGCTGTAATAGCCCCGATCCGCCAGGCTCAACTCGCTCCCAAGGTCCATGTAGACGCCAAGGATAACGCCACGAACGATCTCAAGGGGCTTCAAATTCAGATGTCCGCTGTCAGCGCATATCGCAGCCAGGTGATTTCCGAACTCAGCAAGGCTGATGCTGAGGCGGCTAAATTCCATGCAGCCCTGGAATCCGGAAGCAAGGCTTCGATCCTCGCAGCCGGACAGCCGGTCGAATGTGACAAGGCTTGGGGGAATCTCAGCGACCTTGACGCTCCGCCCGGATTAGCCGGAGCAAAGGAGAGCCTGACGGCAGGTTTACTGGCTCGCAAAAATGCCATTACCATGGCTTTGAGCGCAGCTCAATCATCCGACCCGCTCGATGTTAAGGAGATATCATCGCGTCTATCTCAGGCAGAACTCCAGATCAAAAAGGGCCTTGCCGGCATCGACGCGGCAAATTCGGAGCTTGAGAAACAGACTTCTCATGAACCAGTGAAATACAAATAATATGTCAAAAATGGTTTATCTGCACTTGTATCTGTCAATAATACAAGTGTAAAAGAGCATCGCATTACACAGGACTCGGTTGGCGAGATAAGCTGTTTTTCCACCGAGCTGCTCCATGAGAGTCGGCGCGGTGTTGACATAGCCGACGCAAGACGGCACTGACAACTCAATAAGCTGGATTCGGTCCCGCACATGCATTTCGTGCGGGACCTTTGTATGTGGGATATGCATTGTATCCATAAGCCCAAATACAGATCAGGGGCGCCGGAGATTTCAGCGCCCCTGATCTTAAATCTTAAATTGTATATGCCTACATCCCCGAATCCTGCGATGGCTGTTCGGGCTCGTTTTGCGGGTGAGCTTGCTGTGAGTCCTGGCCCATCGGTCTTGCGGGAGCCTGCGGCCTCGCGCCTGTTACGCTCCTGGGGTTGATCTTTACATTAGCGCGTTCGGTCGTTGGAGGTGGAGTATAAGTGTTGGCTTGCTGGGCATCCTGCCTGCCGTTCATCACGAAATATGCTATCACGATCAGCACCAGCGCGGCTGCCACAATGATCAGCACGGAGATTTTCCTGTCCTTCTCTTTCTCCGCATTTTTCTGATCCTTGACCTTATCCGCAGCCCGGCGCTGTTTCACCTCTTCGGTCGCGGCTTTTACATCGCTGAGCAGATCGTTGGTTATCTGATCGAGATCACCGCTCAGGTCCAGTCTCTTGTTTTCATCAGCCATATTGTCTACCTTCTTTTGCTTTCCCGTATATCTATTATCATACCCCAGTTGCCCGGTAACCTCAAGCACGAGATTCACTTTCAACTCCCTTTTTGGACGACATACGCATAATCAAGGTTCATCTGAAACCAATTAATGCCGATGTAATAGATGTATTACCAGGGCAATTCTACCTCTCAACACGGAATAATCTATATGCCCATCAATACAGGGGTTACATCGTGTTAGTTCGGAAATGCCGCCGAGGCACTAGCCTTGTCGATGTAGTTATTATGCTCTTCATCTTTGGCTTAGCCGGGATAGTCTTCTCGGCTTCCTTCCCTGCCGCCTTCCGCGCCAACAAAGAAGCGCAGGAATACAAGACCGCCACAGCTTTAGCCCAGCGTAAAATGGAACAGCTCCGCGGCCTTAACTACCAGTCCTTAACCTATGGCATCCTCTACCAGAACGGCTACATCGACCAAAACTACACCGGTCAGAATTATAAATTTACTTCTGTCGATGGAGTCGCTGATAAGCTGCCGTCAGGTATCGGCTCGATCGTTGTCTCAGATGATTTCACTGATATGAAGAGAGTAACAATCACAGTCTCCTGGGCTTCGGTGAGCAGTATCAACCGCAATATCCAATTGACTACTTACTTCGTCGATAGGCGCACTCGAAAGGTCAACTAAGGAACAGGCATGAGAATGTTACGCGGCAGAAAAGGTATGACGTTGGTCGAGACGGTGCTGGCGATGGTAATCATGTGCATGATAGGTGCTGGTCTCGTCACAACCCTGGTTCAGTCACTGCGAGGTTGGAGCAGCGGAGCTGGTGACGAAGCAGCCAACAGCGCGGCGACTATCGCCGTCCAAAAGCTGGCCTACGATATCCGCGACGCAAGGAAAGCTACCGCCGCGAACAATCAGCTCACGGTTACATTCCCGTTGAAGGTGACCGATTCGATCACCAATGAGACCGTATACGATCCTGTTGCGAACGATCCCGTCACTCGCACCTATTACGTGAATGCCAGCGGCAACCTTGTTCGTGTTGTGAATGGAGTGACGACCGTGCTCGCAAAGAACCTTTCACCTACGCAGTGCATTCTCACCGGGTCTAATGGAATTGCGGATGTCATAATGGTCAGCGTGCGGCAGGTAGGCATGAAGAGCTGCACTCAACAAGCCAAAGCCCGCATAAGCCTGAGAAACTTCCAGTAATTGCATCTCCTGATATTAGACACATTCAAGGAATACGGGTATGAAATGCTTTAACATAAAAAACCAGCGCGGCAGCGGGATGCTTCTGGCATTCTTTACGATGATGCTGCTCTTCACGTTTGGCATAATGTTTCTCTCCGCGGGCTCATCATCGCTTATGGCATCTAAGCGCGATGTCCTTCGCGCCCGTGCGCTTGCCTGTGCCGAAGCGGGAGTCGATAAAGGTATACAAATGCTTATGGCGCCTGGGCCCGACGGACAGCCCGGGTCCTATCGCACTTACCACCCCTCCTCTAATCCCGACAATCATAACGGCGATACCTGGTATCATAACAGTATCGTGCCTAATGAAGACTTCTATGTTTGCGTGCGCAATGGAACCGGTATCAATGCAGGTAAGGTTGTTATCACATCCAAAGGTGTCGTTACCGATTCCGGCGCCACCTGCACGCGCACGGTCAAGGTTGTCGTGAGATTCGCCAAGGAGAATGTGAACGTCTGGAACAACGTCATATTCGGTGGGGTGGGGCAGTCGGGTAAGAGCATCAATGGCAACGTAGTTATGCGCGGCTCGATCCACCTGCTTGGTGATGGTGAAGATTATACAGATGTCGACGGCGACGGTCACTGGGACGACGCCGAACCATACACCGATCTTAATCACAACGGGCGGTATGATCTCGGTGAACCCTATATCGATGTCGATGGCGATGGCCATCGGGATGCGCAGGAGCCGTTCGTCGATGTAAACGGTAACGGCACCCGTGACCCCGCCTTGACCGTTACCGACATGGCTGAGGAAATATCCGGAACTGCTAACGTAGGTAACAACTACGACGGTATGCCTTCCGACCTTCGCGCCCTTCTCCCCGCCTTGCCTCAGGTAACATGGAATGGCAGGACTGTCGATTCGCTGAGCGCAAAGCTTCGTGTGAAGCATGGGAAGGTTAACATATCCGGTTCGGCAACTGTGGGCGATCCGGATGTATCGGGAAGCACGACCAAGCAGACCATGGATGGGACCTACGTCAGCGATGGTTTCGGGGGTAATAAAGGCACGTCCTCGGTATATTCGGACAATGGCTGTTCCAATGGCTATGACCTCGGCGATGGTATTGTCGATATGCCCGTTATCGATAACGGTTCGGTCACAGTCGATGGGACCATTTATTCCACATATCTTAACTACCTAAGCCAGAACGCACTCGTCTATAATGGCGATTTGAACATTAACAATGGCACTGCAATGACTATCTCAGGCCCAAAGGGCTCGATAAGCATCGATTCCAGCGGCAATATGACCATTTCCGGAATTGTCTACGTGACCGGTGACATATCGTTCGGCCCCGGTAAATCCCGCATCATATATCAGGGTAACGGCACCCTCGTTACCCCGAACAGCACGGATGTCCACTGCGACCTCGTTCCTAAAACCAACTTCCCTCATAATGACACGCTGGGGCTGATATGTGGTGATAAAATAAACCTTGCGACAGGCAGCGGAGATGCGCACCTGACAATGGCGATAGCGATGTATGCCCAGCATAAAATAGTCTGCGCCAAGCAATCCGATATCGCCGGCACGATCGTCGCCAGTTACTACGAAATGTCGAACGTGCCAAGGATCTACCAGGTCCCCGACCTCGCGACCCATCTTCCACCCGGCATGCCCGGCGCCGCCCCGATCTGGATCGGCACAATCAGCATCCAAAGCTGGCAGGAAGTCGCCAATCCTTGAGAGAATAGCTGGCAGCTTCTTCTTAGCTATCAGCTTTCATCTGTCAGCTATCAGGGTTATTACAGATGGCCTTTATCATCACAGGCAGCAAATACTGTCATTCTCGTCTTTCTATTTAATCAACCACCTCGAACAGAAACGTGCAAGGCTTCTTTCCGGCGCTTTCGAGAGCCGATGAGCGGACTGTAAGCGAGAGCTTGCGACCCAGCGCGTTTTGCAGGTGGTGCTTTATGTGCCCACCGCAGCAATAGCAGTAGGTAATGGAGACAGGTCCTTCAGCTTTAGGTAAGCATACACACCGGTATTCAGGAAGCCCTTCGGGAGCGAAGCTTACGAGGACTTTGCCATCTTCCTGCCGAGTTACGCTGTGACCGAACACAAACCTGGCCTCGTTCGCCGCCTTGATCCGCTCTTCCAGGGTCTCATGATTCTTCGCGATACCCCTGCTTATCTCGAGCCGCTTCCCATTAAGACAGCAGGCGCAATTTTCGCGGACCGCGTGCCGGGTCTGTTCATCGAGAAACGCGTCCATTCGCTCCATTGCGCCCTGCAGCCACTGCGCCTTCTTTTTAGGGGTAGCTGTTTTACCGATCGATTCGCCATCTGCGAGGATCTGGTCGACAATGCTTTGGGCAATTCCTGCTTCCATGAGCTTATCTGCTAATACACGGATACGGCCATATTCGTAATCTGACATGCGATGTTCCTCCGGACTACGCTCGCTGGATGACCCGACTGCCGAACATTATGTTCAACTGCTTCGCCAAACGCAGACCGGCTACCTTCTTAACTATAAATCGATCGTAAAGCGGTAACCATCATTCTTCCAGAGCATCTCGACCTTAGCGCGCTTAAGAGGCGCTCCCTTTTCAACTTCGCTCTTATTTGGAAATTCTACATTGAGCGCAGGGCTGGCAGCGCCGGGGATCATCTGCATGTGAACGCTGTAGTCTTCTCGGAATGTGATCCGACCGCCGCGGTCCACTTCGATCGAGACAAACAAGAGAGTAGGATTATATATTTGGCGGTATCGTGGGCGATAGAGCAGTATATGAACTCCAGCCGGAACTGTTTTTCCGGCTTCTTCAGGCTTGCGCACCACGTTCAGGGCGATTGCCCCAAGAATGCGGCAGTTATCTCCGATTCCTTTAAGATCGGCGTTGAATGGCTCGGTAACCGGGTAAATCGGAGCGTATGGAATATCTACTCCAACTATATAACCGGGGTTGATGGTTGCACCTTCACCCGTGAGAGTTACAAGCCTGCTTTGGTCATTTGAAAGAGCGTTTACCAGGATAGCCACCTGATCGAGCTGCGAACGGATTAACTGAGCGCGAAGCTCTGAGCTGAGTTTTGCGTAATTCGGAGCCTGTTCTGCCGTACAAGCCCCTGCGTAAATTATTAGCAGCATGGCAATAAGCGTAAGTAGTTTCATTAATGTATTCACCTCTCTGGGGTATTAGACCCTTTTTGATGTGGAATGCTTCAAGGATATTCGGTGCAGGATGTTGAATATTGGGAATGAGGGAGGGTTGTTATGACTGAATCTTCTAAAAAGGAACCCGGAGGCGCTCGCGTTTGCCCGGCGAGTGG
>Ga0207433_10001682_pt1 | contig 46780 bp, 29 predicted proteins | sample YelNatPaOPGAMG01_FD_187559 | JGI IMG/M metagenome (GOLD analysis project Ga0207433, IMG submission 187559) | Hot spring thermophilic microbial communities from Obsidian Pool, Yellowstone National Park, USA - OP-RAMG-01 (SPAdes) (version 3) | ecosystem: Environmental > Aquatic > Thermal springs...
CGATTCATCGCCGCTTTTTGGTGAAGGCTTTAGCCTTCACCACCTTGGTGTTGATCTGGATGGAGACGGACTACCGGTCAGGGTGGTACCCGATCCTCCGCGGCGTCCACCGGATTGCTCGGTGCCCCCCGGGCCACGCGATGCCGCATGGCTGGTTTTCTTTCCTGCGAAAATAACATCAGCCAGCCCGGATACCTCCGAGGGCATTATCGAGCGCATTCCTGTCAGAGCTTCTTCTCAGAAATGACAGAGCACCGGCACCGTGTCCCCCAGCGAAAAATTTTTGTTAAGAATCTGCTCCCGAATTCGTTCTAATTAGTGAGGCAGGACATCGGTGATAGAAAACCGGTAGCCGCCAAAGGCCTTTGGCCCGGGGGAGGCAGGGACCCTTGGTTACTGCCTGGTAATCACACTGTCAGTTTTTTCCGGAGGTCAAGTATGGATATCGCCAACCTTCTTGAAAACTGTCAGAAACTTGATCGCAGCAAGTTGGAAAAATTGCTCGCCACCCCTGCGGGGATTCAAGGCACCTTCGCGCCAAAATTTTTGCTCGAGCCCTTGCCCGTGTACGGTTTGATCTTGTTGTGCGAGATTCTGTCCCGCCGCTATCCTAAGCTTCCGTGGACCTTGATCAAGGCCATTCTCATGACGTTGGGGAGTTCCTTGTTCCCCGTCGTGACGCTGCTCAATGATGCAACCGTGCGCCGACAGGCTCAGACGTCGGTTGGATCGGAGGCGGACGCGTCTTCACGTGATAAGGGCGAATCAGCGAAAACCGATCGCAATTAAGCCAGCCCTTAAGATTCGCACGTCCTGGCGTCAACGCTACTCATTTTCCTCTTCCTTGGATCGTTCTTCCTCTTCGATTGAGCAGCCGTTTGAGGTTGGATGATCCATTGCCTTTCCTCGGGCACGACGAGCGTGCCCCTCCGACCTCTCGGAGGGACCTGCTTGTCGGGTCCGTTTATCTCGGAGGGACCTGCTTGTCACATCCGCCGCTCGGTGGAACCTTTTCCGGAGGGACCCGCTTGTCGGGTCCGCGGCTCAACGTTCGATCATCCATTGCCTTTCGGCGGGGACTGAAGTCCCGCGCCGAAAGCGGGGCTAAAGCCCCGCACTCCATATGGAGTGCGGCGATTCATCGCCGCTTTTTGGTGAAGGCTTTAGCCTTCACCACCTTGGTGTTGATCTGGATGGAGACGGACTACCGGTCAGGGTGGTACCCGATCCTCCACGGCGTCCAACGGATTGCCCGGTGCCCCCTGGGCTAACAGCGGTCCTTTGTTGAAGTGGGGTCGGGAATCCGGATCAGCGCTTCAGATCAAGCGGGGCTCGAAAAGTTTGCCGTGACTGGGAGACATCGGCGGCCACCGCCCTCGTGCCGGATTCCTGGGGTTTTTGGTAGAGCCACGGTTGGAGTCGGGTCATTCCGGAGAGCAAATCGCCGACTCCCTCGGCGGCTCCCACCACGAGATAGCCGCCTGGCTGAAGGAGCGTGAGCACGTTGTTGAGAACGACTTTCTTTGACCCCATGTCGAAATAGATGAGCACATTTTTCAAAAAGATAAGGTCAAAAGGTCGTTCCGGCAGAGGTTCCATGAGATTGTGCTGCCGGAAGGTGGTCATCTGGGTGAGGATCGGCTTTGCCCGCCACACTTCGGCATTGGGTAGTTTTTCAAAAAATCGCCGCTTTAAGTCGTCGGGAACAAGCCGCATTGCCCGTTCGCCGAAGGTTGCGGTGCGCGCCTGCTCAACGGCACCCACTCCAATATCGGTACCCAGAATAGTGATCCGCCAACTGGCGACGTCCGGAAGTTCAGCCGCGATACAGCAGGCAGCGGTAAACGCCTCGTCTCCCGTGCTACAAGCAGCCGACCAAATACGGAGGGTTTTCATCGGTCCCCGCTGCCGGTTTGCCACTTCCGCCAAAAATTTTTTACGGAACCATTGCCATTGGAGCTCATCGCGGAAGAGGTAGGTCTCGTGGGTTGTGATTTCCTGAAGGAAGGCGTCCCATTCTGGATGGCGAGAGGGTAGCTTGGTGAGATAGTCGTAATACTCGGAATAGCTGGATATGCCCGTTTCCCGCAATCGGCGACGAAGCCGATTGGAAAGCAAAGTCTTCTTCTGCGGAGAAATACGGATTCCCGTCTTGCGATAGACCAGATCGGCATAGCGCTGGAGTTCGTCATCCGTTACCTGAGGGAGTGCCAGCGGTGAGGTGATTGGGGCAGGAGGCGCAATCTCATCCCAGTTGGCAACCTTCTTCTGTTGGCTGAGAATTGCAGGGCGGTGAGCGCGGTCTCCGCTGCCGGGTGGCTTGTGACCGGGATTAGGCATCATGGCGCGATTCCTCGTCTCGCGTCAAAGGGCTTTCCGTAATTTGTCTTTGGAAGCAAAATCCATCGGCACCACGGCCGCGGCGCCACCGACCAGGTTTCCACTGGGCGCCAGGCGGGTCGGAAGTACACGACTTCCAGGACCGTTGGAGGCGGGCACGGAGCGGCCGTGGGCCGACGCGACAAGCGACCCGTAATGGGTCATGCGGAGGGTGATCTCACATGCCTGCTTCTGGAATCTCTTCGTCGTCTCCCAGAATCTTTTCGATGTCCAGGAGAATGAGGAGACGCTTGTCCAGCTTGACCAGGCCGGTGAGGTATTTGCGTCCCAAACCGGCCACCGTGGGTGGGGGAGGGGCGATCTGGTCCTTGCTGATCCGCAGAACCTCACTCACCGCATCGACAATGATGCCGATGGTCTTTCCCCGCACATTCACCACCATGATCCGTGTTTCGTCGGTGGGTTCCTGCGGAGGCAGACCAAACCGCAGCCGGAGATCCACAATCGGAATCACCGTGCTTCGGAGGTTGATCAATCCCTTGATATAATCCGGAGTTTGGGGAACACGGGTGATTTCCCCCATCAGGATGATTTCCTGAACCTTGGTGATTTCCACCCCGTATTCCTCCTGACCCAGGCGGAAACTCACCAGTTGCATGGTCGCGCTGCCACCCCGATGGGCAAGCTCCTGCACGAGTGCTTCTTGAACTGCCGTGGCCATTTTCATGATCTCCCGGTGATGCTTGTTTGTTGGTTACTGGACGAACTGACAACCGCCCTGTTTGATGAAAATATAGGTTACGAATGGCAAGGTAAAAAAAGTTGATCATTCTTTGGGAACGCACACGCCATAAATAATTGGCTGGTCCGACTGACTCCGCTGGAATAACCGCTTTCCGTCGCTTCGTCAGTAAAATCCCCCATGAAGTTAAAACAACAACCGGAAGATTTTGTGGTGGAAGAGGTGGCACAGTTCCCTCTGGACGGTGGCCCCTTCGCCACATACGTTCTGACCAAAAGGTCCCTCGGCACGCCGGAGGCCCTGGATAAGGTCCGCAAGCAGTGGAAAATCCCTCTTCACGCAGTGTCCTACGGAGGTCTTAAGGACCGCCATGCGGTGACAACCCAGTGGGTGACCATTCGTGGCGGCCCGCCGCGGGATCTCCAGCTCAACGGCGTGCGCCTGGAATACCGGGGCCAGGCTTCCCGGGCGTTTACCTCCGACGATATTCTCGCCAACAGATTCCGCATCGTCCTGCGAGACCTTGCTCCGCAAGAACTTCAGGCAGCCATCGCGGCCCTCGATGAGGTGAAGCAGTGGGGCTTGCCCAACTATTTCGACAAACAAAGGTTCGGGTCGGTGGGTTGGTCCGGAGACTTCGTTGCCCGAGCCTGGTGCCTGGGAGACTACGAACGCGCCTTGTGGCTTGCCCTGGCCGATCCTCACGATTCGGATCGGGCGGCGGACAAAAAGGAAAAGCAGTATTTGCGGGAGCACTGGGGCGATTGGGCGGAATGTAAAAAAGTTGTCCGAAATCGCTTCCGCCGGGCGGTCGTCGCGCAACTGGCGGACCAGCCGGGCCAGTACCGTCGCGCTATGGCCGCGGTGCGGCGAGATCAGCGGGCTCTGTACCTGGCGGCGCTTCAGAGCTATCTGTGGAATGCCATGGCTTCGGAGTGGATCCGACAGCGAGTTCCTCCCGAGGATTGCTTCGAAGTGGTCATCGCGCGCTGGACGTTCACCTTTTACCGACGTCTTAACGCCCAATTGCTCAACGAATTTCGAGAGACTCAGTTGCCGCTTCCCTCGGCCCGATGTGGGGTGAAAACCGGTCCGGTGCGAGAGCTTATGGAGCGGGCTGCCGCCGAGCTGGGACTGGAAGTCCGTCAACTCCGGATCAAATATCCCCGCGATAGCTTTTTTTCCAAGGGTGATCGACCTCTCGTGTTCTTTCCCAGGGAACTTGCGTATCAGACAGGGGGCGATGAACTGAACCCTGGAAAGCAGCAGCTCACGTTGAGCTTCGAGCTGCCACGGGGCTCGTACGCCACCATCCTGGTCAAACGGATCACTGAGGATCGTTCGTCGGAGAACGCGCCAAGTTTGGAGGAATAGCGCGTCCACGTTTCGGCGGGACCGGCTCGTCGGTTCCACCGCTCGGAGGGACCCGCCTGTCAGGTCCGCATATTGGAGGGACATCTCGGAGGGACCCGCTCGTCGGGTCCGCTTTTCGACGTTGGATCATCCATTCCCTTTCACCGGGGACTGAAGTCCCGCGCTGAAAGCGGGGCTAAAGCCCCGCACTCCATGGAGTGCGGCGATTTATCGCCGCTTTTTCGTGAAGGCTTTAGCCTTCACAGCCCTGGCGTTTGCGGTGTCTTGCCGCGAGTACGAAAACGGTTCCCTGGTAGGGGCAATTCATGAATTGCCCCTACCGCGTGCGGAGGGACCTGCTTGTCAGGTCCGCTTTTCCACCATGGGTGATCCATTTCATCGCATCGGCCACGACAAGCGTGCCCCTCCGAAAAAACTCCGGAGGGACGTGCTTGTCACGTCCCCCTCCCGGAGGGACCCGCCTGTCGGGTCCGCCCTTCAACGTTGGATTGTCCATTCCGTTATACCGGGGACTGAAGTCCCGCGTTGAAAGCGGGGCTAAAGCCCCGCACTCCATGGAGTGCGGCGATTTATCGCCGCTTTTTCGTGAAGGCTTTAGCCTTCACAACCCTGTCATTGACCTGAATGGAAAGCGGAGTACCGGTCGCGGTGGAACCCGATCCTGCCATTTATCCAATAGAAAGACGCATTCCACGGTCCGCTTTTGCGAGGTTGGATAAACCATGCCGCTTCATCGGGCACGACAAGCGTGCCCCTCCGAAAAAACTCCGGAGGGACGTGCTTGTCACGTCCGCCTCCCGGAGGGACTCGCTTGTCGGGTCCGCCGTTTAACGTTCGGTCGTCCATTCCGTTATACCGGGGACTAAAGTCCCGCGCTAAAAGCGGTGCTAAAGCCCCGCACTCCATATGTGGAGCCGGCCACGACAAGCGTGCCCCTCCAAGGGACGCGGGTTTCACCCGGGCCACGGGGCTTTAACCGGGCGTCTCTTGTGAACCCACAACAGAGGGGAGTATACTGAGCGCGGTTGTGGGGTCGCCGGCGAGCATCGCGTGATACAGTCGCAGTGTGACTTTTGCGAAGCAGTGGAAACTCACGACGGTAGCCCAGAATGGAATTCATCCCAGCTTTCCCGGCGGCCGAGGGATTGAAAGATTTGGTTCAACCGGCTATCGTTGAATATGTGTTCATTTGAACACGTGAAGGCTCTCCGTAAGCGTCGAGAAATATCCCCGTGGGAAGGGAGGTGATTGATCCATGGCGAAAAAAGCAGGGAGTAAGAGTGACGAGCAGGAAGTCCGCAAGGAAAAAGAGGCGACCGCCTCGGTGCTGGAGAAAAATCCCGCCCTGAAGAGTGCCGTCCAACAGATAGAGAAGCAGTTTGGGGAAGGGGCCATCATGCCCTTGGGGGCGAGCAAAACAGAGGCGATCGAGGGTATCCCCACGGGCAGTCTGTCGCTGGATCTGGCACTTGGTGGCCAGGGAATTCCTCGTGGTCGAATTATCGAGATCTTCGGCCCGGAATCGAGTGGGAAAACGACGCTGGCCCTGCATGTCATTGCCCAGGCGCAGAAGCGGGGGGGAATTGCTGCGTTCATCGATGCTGAGCATGCGCTCGATCCGGCATGGGCGAAGCGGCTGGGCGTCGATCTGGAGAATCTGCTCGTCAGTCAGCCCTCCAGTGGCGAAGAGGCGATGCATATTGCGGAGATGCTCATCCGCTCCAATGCGGTGGATGTGATCGTCATCGACTCGGTGGCCGCCCTGGTTCCCCAGAAAGAGCTGGAAGGTGAAATCGGCGATTCGCACGTGGGCCTGCAGGCCCGGCTTATGAGCCAGTCGCTGCGAAAACTGACCGGTGCGATCGCCAAGGCCAAGACGGCCGTCATTTTCATCAACCAGATTCGCGAGAAAATCGGCGTGATGTTCGGTTCACCGGAGACCACGCCGGGGGGGCGCGCCCTCAAGTTTTACGCCTCCTGCCGGATCGATGTCCGCCGGGTGGGGCAGATCCGCGACGGCGAGCAGGTCATCGGTCAGCGGGTGAAAGCCCGAGTGGTCAAGAACAAGGTCGCCCCGCCGTTCCGCGTGGCCGAGTTCGACATGCTGCACGACAGCGGCATCAGTTACGAAGGGGACGTCCTCGACCTGGCGATCGAGCGCAAGCTCATCGTGCGGAGCGGGGCCTGGTTCCGCTACGGCGATCTTCAATTGGGCCAGGGACGCGAACGCTGCCGGGAGTATCTCAAAGAACATCCCGAGCTGGTGGAAGAGTTGCGTCAGAAAATTCTCGCCATGCCGATCGATCTCCACACCGAGGTGGAGTAAAACGCCGCGGCTTTCAAGGGGACTGCTCCCGGGTGGCCGTGCCCAGAGTGCGAGTGCCACACAGGTTGCTGGCAGACGAACCCACAGAACGGCATTTGTCTTTATGTAGAAACGCATCCCTGGGCCACCGCCTGCGAAGGCTTTGTTACTTAGCCGCCACGTTTCACGTTAAGGCCCACAATCGACCAGCGGCGTCGGACCATTTCTAAGGTTTAAGATCGATGTTAAAGGTATTCTGGCCTGGCTGAACAGTTATAAATAGTCCGGAGGTTTTCTCGTTTTCGTACTTTGCCGGAAGTTCGTTTTGGGGGCCCGTTTTCACTTGCTGTGGCGCTTGCTTGTACTGTAAGTAAGCCTGCATTTCACTTTCGGGGTCCTCCCTTGGCGCCTGTTGCTGCTGATTTGGAACCTGATACTTGGTCACTTTGACTAAATATTCTCCGGGGATTGCCCCGTCGCCGGTTGCGAAAGTACCGATTGCATATCGCCCGTTTGCGTCAGTAATGGCTGTGGCCGCCTGGGGTTTCGGGTCACCTGCGTTAGGATCCTTAGGCACGAAAGTAACTGTAGCACCCTCCACGGGTTTGCCGTTGAACGTCACCGTTCCAGTGACGGGGTATGTTTTGGGTTTCGACGGCTGTTTCGAGCACCCCGTCATCACCACGCTGGCGGAGGAAAGCACTAGTAGGCACACTAAGGACGTCCGAATAATCAAACATTCACGCTTGGTCGCGACGATGAGCCGCGATAGGCAGTGCATTCGTGGGCGATGCCTCGGAGTTGTTCTCTCGGAACCTCTAAAACCCGCGTCAGTTCGCATGGCGTGCCTCCCGATAATCGATCATTGGGCTGCTAACGAGCGATACATCCCCGACTAACGCCTGCCGCTGGAAGCTTCTGCGCCCATTTGTTTTGCCATCTCGATTGTACGCACTGCAAAAGGGAAGCCACCTCAAGGGCTGCCGTAATCCCCTAAAACAACCCATTGGGGTGCGTATCAGTCCCCGCAGTGCAAGATGTTCAGGGAGATTGTCGCTAAGTTTACACTTCCCCGGATGAAAAAAGGTATGCCCGCTGGCTTGATTGAAGCGGAAATCGAATAGGCGCCAACTTCTTGGTCACAGACGTTCCAGAACCGTTAACCGTTAAAAGCCCGAAGAAACACTTTCACCACCTGCGCGAGATCCAAGTGCTCCCCAGACACCGTAGACGCTCTGCCCTCGCATCGGTTGGTATGCCGCCAAATTACCGGTATCGATCGTCTCCGAAATGAACCTCACAGATCCATCCGCAAACAAACAATTCACACCCCCGGGATGCCGGCTACTCGGGGGTAGCACGACATTGTTATCCCAGCCCCAGCTATTTTGAGTTTCAGCACAACTGGGACTGTTAGGAGGCAGTACAGTGTTAAAGCCCACATAAATAGACGGACCAAATGTCCATTTAACTCCGCGGCGGCTGTTGACTGGCCGTCCTGCCAGATAGTATTTGCCGTCGGTTGTCGCGCGGCAGTTGATAGGTGATGCTGCCAGTCCCCCGACCGCTGTTGTGATTGCCTTAACATGCTCAACTTCACCATTGCGCTGCGTGGTGTAATCAGATCCCATATCACCCACACCACCTCTATCCTGCACGATTTGTTCGCTCAACGCGATCGTGTTACTTGTTCCATCGATGATGTCGGAAAAGCGATAGGTCGTGTTTCTGCAGAATAGTCCGCGAACGTCCGTGGAATCGTTTGCGTTTTCTACTTGGTCCCCTACGCAAAAAGCGTAAGCCGTATGCCGGCCATTCTTATCGGGAATACCATCGTTAGATGGGCAAAGCAAAACATCAGGTGAGTTATTCCACACACTCCAACCCCAGTGTGGCCAACCTCCTTCAGGGGCCACAGGTTGCCCTCCGTTCGTCGCCCCGGTTGGGTCTCCAGCGCGAATCTGATCGTACATCGCCTTTTGCTCGATATAAGGAAGCAGGGAGACAAACCCAGACCGTTGCTGCCAGTTTGCAGCCCAACCCCAAGGAAGGTTACCGTACGTCGAGTTCGTCCCTCCCGACCGGTAGACTAACGTTCCGTTCACGTCGTGATAATTGTGGAGGCCCAGTCCAAGTTGCTTCAAATTGTTTGTGCATTGGCTACGTCTGGCGGCCTCCCGCGCTGCCTGCACGGCGGGCAGAAGTAATGCGATCAAAATGCCGATTATCGCAATAACAACTAACAGTTCTACCAGCGTGAAACCGGTTACAAAATCGCGGTTAACGGCGATGAACTCCCGTGTTTTGTGGCGGCGCTGTCCGTTTTTAATTTGACCCATGTCTCCACCTCCGCACTTGTAGGAAGTAGTAAAGCCGAACAAACCCCGAAAAACCGTTTGATCAGACACGCATGACATGCAATGCACCGTTCGCTATGTTACCTTGGTCCTCAACGGGCGTCAACGATTTTGCGGACGATTTTTTGGCTGCGCGAATCTAAGTAAGCCGATCCATCGCCAGTGGCAACTCATCCCACCCGAAGGGACCATAGGAGTTTAGAGAGTTCAATCAACGGTTTTGACGCATTATTAACACATTGTCGAATCGACAAATCTTCCGTGGACTGTTATGTTGGTGTTGAACGGCGTCTGCTATAAGATTCTCGCTCAGGAACGATGCGGTCCAACCATTCTGCTTGCCTTGCCGCTAGGATGCTTTAATGAACACTCCAGGCCCTTTAGACCAGTGATGCGCGGAGGTCACGTCCCAGCTCTAAGATTTGATCCATCAAGTTCGCCTGCAGAAGGAGGACTTGGCCTGCCCAACAAAATCCGTGGCCTTGCCGAGCTGGTGGAAGAGCTGCGCCAGAAAATTCTCGCCATGCCGATCGATCTCCACACCGAGGTGGAGTGAGGCTGTGGAACTTTCCATCACGAAGCGTGGGAGCGGCGATGCAGGCGGGAGGTGCCTCTTCCGCGGGGACGTGCTTGTCACGTATACATTCGGTTGATTAAACAGTAGGGGCAATTAATGAATTGCCCCGGCAAGCTCGGAGGGACCCGCTTGTCAGGTCCGCTTTTCCACCATGGGTGATCCATTTCATCTCATCGGGCACGACAAGCGTGCCCCTCCGACCTTTCGGAGGGACGTGCTTGTCACGTCCGCCGTTCAACGTTCGATCATCCATTGTGTTTCGACGGGGACTAAAGCTCGGAGGGACCCGCTTGTCGGGTCCACTTTTCGACGTTGGATCGTCCATTCCCTTTCACCCGGGACCAAAGTCCCGCGCTAAAAGCGGTGCTAAAGCCCCGCACTCCATGGAGTGCGGCGATTCATCGCCGCTTTTTAGTGAAGGCTTTAGCCTTCACCCCCTTGCCGTTTGCGGTATTTTGCCGGGACCACGAAAACGGTCCCCAGGTAGGCGCAATTCATGAATTGCCCCTACCGAACATCTTGTTTAGTCCTGGTAGATGTGTTTTTGGGGGCGATTCATGAATCGCCCCTACCGCACATCGGAGGAATCCGCTTGTCGGGTCCGATGAATCCCGATTGACGACCCATCCCTCCTCATTGGGCACGACAAGCGTGCCCCTCCGACCTTTCGGAGGGACGTGCTTGTCACGTCCGCTTTTTTTGGAGGGACCTGCTTGTCAGGTCCGCCGCTCGGAGGGACCTGCTTGTCGGGTCCACTGTTCGACGTTGGATCATCCATTCCCTTTCACCCGGGACCAAAGTCCCGCGCTGAAAGCGGTGCTAAAGCCCCGCACTCCATATGTGTTACCGGCCACGACAGGTGCACCTATCCAACACATTCAGCCTTTGGCCTCTCACAGCTCCAGCCGAAAACTGGGGACAAATCGGGTGCTGAACACCTTAACGAAACTTTTTACAGGTGTCTCGCCTCCCGTTTAGCGGCGGTAAGCACCGTTCCGACCATTGCCGTTGCCATTACCATTACCACCGTTCCCGCGGAGATTGGGGCGAGCGGCGAGATACCCCAGCGAATCCTTTCCCAGCAGGTTTTCCACCTGCTTTTCCAGCTCTTCATCCAGTCGCACGCCCAGGCCGTCGCAGGCCATGATGACGCGGCGGCCATCCGCGAGTTGGATCATAAGCTGGAGCGAGCACGGGCCGGGGTATCCACGGACAATGCGGTAGAGGTCGGGGAGAATATCTGGGCCGTGTTGTCGCTCGGAAATCCGGATTTCCAATCCCCGCGTGAAGCGACGGCGAAGCTCATCCACCGGCACGAGCTCCTGAACGATCAGGGTGGCTTCGTCACCGCCTCCCCGCTTGTCCACGGTGGCCAAAGCGACGAGAACGGCGTCATCCTTCAAAAGGTGACCCAGCCGGGCGTAAGGCTCCGGCCAGAGGATGCACCGTACAATGCCCGACATATCTTCCAGATCGAACATGGCGAACTTGGTGGGGCCGTCGGTTCGCACGGTCCGCGTGTGTTTGGTGACGATAGCGGAGACGACACCGCCCACAACGACCTCCGTGCCCTGGGAAAGTTCCCCCAGTTCGTCGATGGTGTGGGTGCAGTAACGGCGGAGCATCTGCTCGTACTCGCGGAGTGGGTGACTGGAAAAATAGAAGCCCAGCACCTCTTTTTCCCGGGCAAGCTTTTCGTGGTCCTCCCATTCCGGGATATCCGGCAGGCGTGCCTCGACAGAGGACACGGATTCGCTGTTATCTCCGAAGAGGCTCAACTGGCCGATGCGTCGATCTTCGGCGGCACTGGCTCCGGCCTGAATGGCCTGGTCCAGCACCGCCCATAGTTGGGAGCGTTTTGCTCCGAGCGAGTCAAATGCCCCGGCCTTGATGAGGGATTCAATCGCCGAACGGTTGACAGCCGCTTCATCGAGCCGCTCGCAGAATTCGAAGAGGCTCTTATAGGGACCGTTTCGCCGGCGCTCCTCGACAATCCGTTCGGCCGCCGAGCCCCCACAGCCCTTGATGGCTGCCAGGCCAAAAACGATTTTCCCATCCATCACTGTGAACTCGACCTCGGACCGATTGATGTCCGGCGGCAACACAACGAGGCCCATCCGGTGGCAGTCTTCGAGATGCTCGACGAGGGAATCCTTGCGGGTGAAATTGCGGGTGCTGATGTCGCTGGACAGGAGGGCCGCCATGAACTGGAGCGGATAATGGGCCTTGAGATAGGCCGTGATGTAGGCAATCCGTGCGTAGGCCGTGGAGTGGCTCTTGTTGAAGCCGTATCCCGCGAATTTTTCCACGAGGTTGAAAAGCTCCTCGGCGTCCTCGCGGCTCAGCCCCTTGGCGCAGGCGCCCTCGATGAACTGTTCCCTGTACTTGGCGATTTTATCGAGCTTTTTCTTGCTGATTGCTTTGATGCAGGTGTAGGCGTCGGCCAGCTCGATGCCCCCCAGCCGATTGAGAATCTGCATGACCTGCTCTTGATAGACCATCACCCCATGAGTTTCTTCGAGGATTTCTTTCATCACGGGGTGTTTGTATTCGGGTTTCTTGCGACCGTGTTTGACTTCGATGTAGTCGTCCACCATCCCGCCTTCCAGCGGTCCGGGGCGATAGAGGGCGTTCACCGCGATGATATCGCGAATGTTGTCCGGTTTCATGCGCTGGAGGAGTTCCCGAATACCGCCGCTTTCCAGTTGGAAAACGCCTTTCGTTTCACCCCGCGCGAGAAGGTCATACGTCGCGCGATCGTCCAGGGGAAAAGCGTAGGGGTCGACGCGTTCTCCGGTAGTTTCCTCAATGAGCTTGATGACCTTGGAGAGGAGGGTGAGGTTCCGCAGGCCGAGAAAATCCATTTTCAACAGGCCCGCGCGTTCCACATCCGCCATCGCCCACTGGGTGATGATTTCCTCCTTCCCCTGGACGTGCTGGAGGGGGACGTATTCAACCAGCGGTTTATCGGCGATGACCACACCTGCCGCATGGGTGCCGACGTTTCGCGCAAGCCCTTCGATCTGTTTGGCGTAATCGATGATTTCCCGTACCCGCAGATCGGTCTCGTATTTCTTTCGGAGGTCTTCGCTCTTTTCCAGAGCCGCCTGAAGGGTGACCTTGGGACCTTCCGGCACGAGGGCCGTGATCTCGTTGACGAAGGCCACCGGATGTCCCAGCACCCGGCCCACATCGCGGATGGCAGCCCGGGCGGCCATCGTACCGAACGTGCAAATCTGTGCGACGTTCTCGTGGCCGTATTTTTCCTTCACATACTGAATGACTTCCTCCCGCCGCTCCTGGCAGAAGTCGATGTCAATATCGGGCGCTTCGCGGCGGTTGAGATCGAGGAAGCGTTCAAAGAGCAGGCCGTATTCGATGGGACAGACATGGCTGAGCTTGAGTGCGTAACTGACAAGAGACCCCACGCCCGACCCGCGGGCGGTGGCCTGAATTCCGCGGCTGCGGGCGAAGCGAACGAAGTCCCACACGATGAGGAAGTAATTGGCAAAGCCCAGTTTGTTGATAACGAATAATTCTTTCTCCAGCCGTTCCAGGACTTCGGGCGCGAGCTGGCCATCGCGAAACCGCCGCGGGTCATCCCGGTAGCGCTCCTTGAGTCCTTCCAGACACAGTTCGCGGAGATATTCTTCGGCGGTTTTGCCCTCGGGCGGGGTAAAAATGGGAAAGTGACGCTGTCCCAGGTCCAGTTCAAGATCAATCAGCGCGGCGATTTCCTGCGTGCGCCGGACGGCGTCTTCCAGACCGGAAAACACGCTGTACATCTGTTCCGGGGAGCGCAAATAATACTCCCGCCCATCCATCCGCATCCGGTTGGTGTCGTGGCGGAACTTGCCGGTATTGATGCACAGGAGGACGTCCTGCGCGTCGGCGTCTTCGGGGAGGACGTAGTGCACGTCGCTGGTGGCGACAAGGGGAATATTCATTTTTCGGGCGACTTCCACCGCCCCTTTCATCGCCTGGCGCTGGATTTCGGTGCCATTATCCTGAATCTCGATGAAGTAGCGATCGCCGAACAGGCTGCGGAACCAGTCTGCGACCTCGCACCCTTTTTTGACGTCGGGTTCTTCCCTGGCGAGAAGGGTCCGCGCCAGCTCGCCCGACGGACAACCGCTTAAGCAGATGAGGCCTTCGTGATACTGGGCGAGCAGTTCCTTGTCGATTCTCGGTCGGTAGTAGAACCCTTCAAGAAATGCCGCGGATGCCAGCTTGAGCAGGTTTTGAAAACCCTGCCGATTCATGGCCAGCAGCGTGAGATGGTAGCTGGCCTCCTTCATGCTTGCCGCTTCTCGTTGGAACCGGCTGCCCGGCGCTATGTAGGCCTCGTATCCGATGATCGGCTTGATGCCGCGGTCGCGGGCCTTTTGATAAAACTCCAGAGCCCCGTACAGGTTCCCGTGATCCGTGAGCGCCAGGGCGTTCATGCACAGATCACGCGTCCGGTCGAGGAGCCTGTCGATGGTGCCCGCTCCGTCTAGCAAACTGTAATGGCTGTGACAGTGAAGATGAACAAATGGCGGTGTGGCCATGCTGCGTCCTCCGAGAAGTCACCAAGGCGTCGTGCCATGAGGTGTTCTGCCGATTGTAGCACTGGTCGCCATTTGGAAAAGAGCGCCCTTCAGGGTGGTCGCAATCCCCAACAGAGGCATAACTTGACAGAAGGTGCGCAAGTTGGCGATGGCTCGGTCCTTCGGGCTTTTCGCAAGGACAAACCAGTATTTGGGAGGGACGTGCTTGTCACGTCCGATGCACACGGATTGATAATCCATTCTTTTCCGCGGGCACGACAAGCGTGCCCCTCCGAATAAACTCCGGAGGGACGTGCTTGTCACGTACGCCTCCCGGAGGGACCTTTTCCGGAGGGACCCGCTTGTCGGGTCCGTGGTGCCACGTTCGATTATCAATTGCCTTTCACCGGGCACGACAAGCGTGCCCCTCCGACACATCAAGCTTTTGGCCTCGCGGAGTTCGAGCCGAAAACTGGGGATCACTCATCACGCCGATGGGTTGCATCTCGTTCAATTTTGGGTAGTATGGCAAGAGAAGTCTCTGGCGCGGCTCTAGGATTTGGCATCCCGGCGTAGGTGGTCGTATGAACAATGTCCTGGCAGTGGTCCTAGGGGGAGGTAGAGGAACTCGGCTCTATCCGCTAACCAAATATCGGTCAAAGCCAGCCGTTCCAATCGCTGGAAAGTATCGTCTCATCGATATTCCTCTTTCCAACTGCATTAACAGCGGAATCAGTCGCATTTACGTGCTCACCCAGTTTAACTCGGTGAGTCTCCACCGGCACATCCGGGCAACTTACAACTTCGATGTGTTTCACCGAGGTTTCGTGGAGATTCTGGCAGCCCAGCAGACTCTTACCCGGACAGACTGGTATCAGGGAACCGCCGACGCGGTGCGGCAAAATCTCTCCTATATTGATCGCGATGACATAGATTATGTCCTTATTCTTTCTGGCGATCAGCTTTATCGGATGGATTTTCGGAAACTTTTAGAAACACACCAGAGGAGTGAGGCTGATGTCACGATTGCGGCGCTGCCCGTCACCGCTGAAGCCGCCTCCTCCCTGGGAATTATGCGAATCGACGAGACCGGCCGCGTGCTCGGTTTTCTGGAAAAACCAAAAACCGAAGAAGAACTCAGCTTCATGCGGACCGATCCCGAATGGTTTGCCCAGTTCGGACTCAAAGCGCATGGGCGGCCTTTTCTGGCAAATATGGGTATCTATCTGTTCAACCGAAAGACACTTGTGGACGTTCTGGAAAAGACAGATTACCGCGATTTCGGTAAAGAGGTTTTTCCCGCTTCCGTTCGCGCGCGGCGAGTGTTCGTGCATCTTTTCGACGGATACTGGGAGGATATCGGAACGATCGGGGCATTCTTCGAGGCCAACCTCGCCCTTACCCGGCCGTCACCTCCCTTTGCCCTCGATCAGCCGAACGCCCCGATTTACACTCGGGCACGGTTCTTGCCGCCTTCGAGAATTGAAAGAGCCAATATCCGGGATAGTCTCGTGGCTGATGGCTGTGTGATCGGTGAGGGAGCTGTCATCGAAAACAGTATCATCGGTCTGCGGAGCATCATCGGTCCGAATTGCGTCATCCGGAATTCCATCATCATGGGGAACGATTTTTACGAGGCTCCCACGGCCGACCGTCAGGCCCTCATGATCGATGAGAATAGCTACATCGAAAACGCCATTGTGGACAAAAACTGCCGCATCGGCAAAAATGTTCGCATCGTCAATGCGGAAGGTGTGAAAGACGCTCCGGAAACGGAATACTGCATGATCCGCGACGGGGTCACCGTCATCCCCAAAGGTACCGTTCTCCCCGACAACTGGGCTCTCTGAAGCTTCGAATATTCGCATGACGGGCTCTTGCCGGCTTCTGGGAGGAAAACATGACGCGAACTGGGCGCGCCATTCTCGCGGTGAGCGGAGGCCTGAGCATTGCCTGGGGAGCGCTGATCGCTGGGGCCTGCCAGTTCCCTAGCGATAATGGAGACGTGGCCATTCTCCTCCGCGCCGATAAAAACGGGGTTGGACAAGAGGCAGCGGCAGAGGCCTGGCAGCGAATCGTCAACCAGGGGCCTGCTGTGTTGCCGGCACTCTTCGAAGCGGCCTCGCAGGCCAATCCGGTGGCGCTCAACTGGATTGTGACGGCGGCCGACCGAATTGTGGACCTGGAACGTGCAAGCAGTAGAAAGATTCCGGATGCCGTTTTTCTATCTGTGGTGGAAAATCGCGCAGCGCACGCCAAAATCCGCTGGTGGGCATGGCAGCGCTTGCAGGAGCAATCGCCCCAGTTGGCAGCGAAAATCCTCGAAAACTCACTCGATGACCCAGCACCGCAACTCCGTCGCGCGGCAGTAGAAGCGGCCATTCAAAAACTTGGCGATCTCGACGGACTTTTGACTCGGGGAGAAGATGTCGCCGCCCGCCGCAACGTTGCGGCTCGACTGGAAACGATTTTCGAGGCGGCCCGCGACAAAGACCAGGTAGAAAAAATTGCCGGGTGGTTAGGACAACTGGGAAAACCGGTGGATTTGGCCGCGCATTACGGCTATATACGGTCCTGGTTGGTGGTGGGCCCGTTCGACAACACGCGCGACGGTGGATTTGACACGCGTTTCCCCCCCGAAGAAAGGCTCGATCCTCATCAAAAATATCCCGGCAAACACGGGGAGGTTGCGTGGAAAGCGGTCACCACCGATGATATCCACGGGCGAGTGGATCTCAATGCGATTCTGGCCGAGGAAAAAGGCGTCGTCGCCTACGCCTGGGCGGTGGTGGAAGTGGAAAAGGAACAGCCGGCAGAGATTCGCTGGGCCACGCCTAACGCGACAAAACTGTGGGTCAACGGGCAGTTGCTTGGTGTCTTCCATGTGTACCATTCAGGCTACGAGGACGATCAGTACCGCGTCGAGTGCCGGTTGAAACCCGGTAAGAACGATATCCTGTTGAAGATCTGCCAGAACGAGCAGACGCAGGATTGGGCCCGACCGTGGGAATTCCGCCTTCGGGTATGCGATGCCCTGGGTGGCGCCATTGGACAACGGTGAACTCCCCGTCCGACGCAGCACACAGACCGACGGATCAGATTTCACGTGCGGAGGACTCTTGAATCGGCGGTGCAATGCATGGACCGTTGGACCGAGGGCAAACCGTGCTCCGGGAGGGGCTATTCAGGAGCTGCTCTTCCGAGACATCAGTCATCTTGCTGAAACCATCGTGCCAAGTCGATCAAATCTCGGTAGGGACAATTCATGAATGGCCCCTACAACGTCGGAGGAACGTGCCTGTCACGTCCGCTTCTCAACGTTGGATCATCCGTTGCCTTTTACCGGGCACGACAAGCGTGCCCCACCGAACGATTTATCGGAGGGACCTGCTTGTCAGGTCCACTTTTCAACGGGGCTACCGGTCGGGACGGAACGAGACCCTCCACCGCGTCCAATGGGGGGCCGACTTCGACGTCGGCTGTCGGACTGCGCATGGCAGGTTGTCTTCCATGCGAGAATAGCATCAGCCAGCGCGAATACCTTCGGCCGCATCATCGATCGCGTTCCTGTCAGACCTTCTTCGCACAAATGACAGGGCACCGTCGCGGTGGCCCCCAGCCAAAAAATTTTTGTTAACAATCGGCCCTCAAGTTCGTCTTAATGAGTAAGGAACAGGTCGATGACAGCAAACAAGCGGAAAAAAGAAACAGCATTCAGCCTGCACGAATCACATCCCTGTTCGGTTCCTTTTATTGACCGTACCTAACGTTAACGGTTTCAGTTTTTGAGGAGTCTTCCTATGAATATCGCGAGTTTTCCCAAGAACTTCCAGAACTTTGATCGCAGTGACGCAGATAAGGTGCTGGCCAACGCAGCGGCCATTCAACGCAAAGCGTCTTTTGGACCGTTGCGAGAATTCGCCGCCATCATCCCCAATTTGATTTCAATGATTTCTGATTATCTGTCCGGGCGCTACTCCAGGGTTCCGTGGGCAACGATCGCGATGTCTTCCGCGGCCTTGCTCTACGTTTTGGTACCCCTTGACGCTTGCCCGGATGTCATCCCAGTCGCAGGGCTCCTCGATGATGCGGCCGTGCTCAGTTTCGTCTGGGCGGCAGTCAAGTCCGACGTGGAAACCTATTTACGCTGGAAGGCTGAAACAGCCAAAAGCGAGCGCAATTAAGCCGGTGATCTAGGTCCGGGCGTCTCACCCTCAACCCCACTCTTTTCTCTTCCTTGGATCGTTCCTTGTCTTCGATTGCGATCCTCGTTGAACGCCATGGAAGACGTCTCTCCAAAGGGTTAGAGGGCCTGCTCCCACCCGCGTCACGCCACGGGTAGGGGCAAGTCATGAATGGCCCCTACACCGCCGGAGGGACCTTTTCCGGAGGGACGTGCTTGTCACGTCCGCCGTTCAACGTTTGATTATCCATTGCCTTCCGGCGGGGACTAAAGTCCCGCGCCGAAAGCGGTGCTAAAGCCCCGCACTCCACATATCGCAGGCTCGGTTCCGCCCGGGCCATGCCAACGGTAGGGTTCATTCATGAATGGCCCTACAACCCCTTGCGCTCGCGGCATGTCATAGGTTTTCGCCAAAGTGGGGTGGCTCAACCCGGGGCCTCGTTGTGACGGCGCGAAGTTGGCGTTATACTGAGTGTTTCTCCCGCGGTAGTCAAAAGGCCAGCCTGACCGCCCGCGCAATTACTCCTTTGAGGGGGGGTCGGGTCATTTGACAACAATAATCAAGACGGAAGACGAGTTGAGACCATTTCTCGGCAGGAGATTCACGCCATGACGATGGACAGAAGTCTCCGTATCCGAAAAGCTGCGGTGAAGATACGGAGCGTGCTCACCCGAGCGGAGCGAATTAAGCGGCTCCAGGAACTCGAGAAATTCAAGGATGGCGACTGCCCGCTGGGCCTGCCAAAAGTTCGGGTGCCAAAAATCTCCATGAAGAAGAAAAAGAAGAAAGAGGCGCCTGCTGCTCAGGGACAGCAGCAGAAGAAGTGAAGCATCCCTCCTCGGGTGGGGTGAGATCACCTGTAGCATTGCGCCGCCTGGCAGAACGAGAAAGGCTCAGGGTGAACTGTCTCCTCTTTCAAGACAGGGCCGCCCAATATGCGCGTTAAGCTCGACTATGGCCGTTCAGGCCTTTTCGTGGAATTGCCCGACGAAAACCTCGTCAAGATTCTGCGCTATCGGCCGGCAGAACCTTTGGCCGACCCCCGGGCGGTGATTCGGGAACTCCTCTGGCGGCCGATTGGAACACCCCCGCTCGCTGAGATCGCTGCCGGTAAGCGGTCTGCCTGTATCGCTGTTTGCGACATCACCCGACCCGTCCCCAATGAACTCATTCTCTCCGAGATGCTTCCCATTTTGGAAATGGCGGGCATTCCCCGAGAAAGGATTCTCATTCTTATCGCCACGGGCCTGCACCGTCCAAACCTCGGCAGAGAACTGGTGCAGATTCTGGGGGAGGAAATCGCGGAGAAATACTGGGTGGAGAATCATTCCGGTCAGGATCCGGAGGAGCACGAGTATCTGGGCGAAAGTCCCCGAGGGGTGCCGATCTGGATTGATCGCCGCTATCTCCAAGCGGACTTGAAGATCACGGTGGGACTGATCGAACCACATTTCATGGCCGGCTACTCCGGCGGCCGGAAACTCATCTGTCCTGGGCTGGCGGCCCTGGAAACCGTTCGCGCATGGCATTCTCCCCGGTTCCTCGAGCATCCACGCGCCCGCAGTGGGGTGCTGGAAGGGAATCCCGTCCATGAAGAGAACACGTGGATTGCGCGTCGGGCGGGGTGTGATTTCATCGTCAACGTGGTCCTCGACGAGGAACGGCGGATTGTGCACGCAGTGGCGGGGGATATGGAAGCCGCCTTCCTGGAAGGAGTCCGCTTCGTGGACACGATGGTTCGGGATACGGTGCCCGAGCCTGTGGACGTCGTCGTGACCACGTCAGCCGGTTATCCCCTGGACGCCACGTTCTATCAATCGGTGAAGGGAATGGTGGCAGCGGAGCCGATTGTGAAGCCCGGCGGCACGGTCATCCTCGCCGCGGAGATTTCCGAGGGCATCGGCAGTCCGGAATTCCAGCAGATCTTTCGCGAGCATTCTTCGCTGGATGAATTCATGGAGCGAATCACCCAGGGTAATTACTTCCGCATGGACCAGTGGCAACTGGAGGAGATGGCCAAGGTTCGCCGGAAGGCCCGCATTGTGGTGGTCACTGAAGGGTTGTCCGCAGCACAGCTCGAGCGGCTTTTCGTGGAAAGTGCTCCCAGCGTGGAAGCGGCTCTGGCGGAGTGTCGTCGCCGTTACGGTCCGAATATGACTCTGGCAGCCATTCCCAAGGGACCGTATCTGATCGCTGATGTGGAACCGCAAGCGGCAGCCGTCGGATAGAGCTCCGTGGTATCGGCCGCTTGATCTGAAAAAATCCCGCGTCGAAAGCGGGGCTAAAGCCCCGCACTCCACGGAGTGCGGCGATTTATGGAGTGCGGCGATTTATCGCCGCTTTTTCGTGAAGGCTTTAGCCTTCACTACCTTGCCGTTGATCCGCATGAAAACCGAGTGGCGATCGCGGTGGAAGCCGTCCCTGCAATCCATGCGATGGAGAGACGCGTTTACGGTATCCAACCGTGACGCGTTCAATTATCCCGGGCACGACAAGCGTGCCCCTCCGATCCTTCGGAGGGACCTGCTTGTCAGGTCCGCCGTTTAACGCTTGATCGTCCATCCCGTTCCTCGGGCACGACAAGCGTGCCCCTCCGAGAGTTCATTGAACGCGCTGGAAGGCGGCCCTCCTGGTAGGGGCAATTCATGAATTGCCCCTACGCCGTCGGAGGGACCCGCCCGTCGGGTCCGCTTTTCGACGTTGGATCATCCATTGCCTTTTACCGCGGACTGAAGTCCCGCGATGAAAGCGGGGCTAAAGCCCCGCACTCCATGGAGTGCGGCGATTTATCGCCGCTTTTTGGTGAAGGCTTTAGCCTTCACCACCTTGCCGTTGATCCGCATGAAAACCGAGTAGCGCTCACAGTGGAACCCGCCCGTGCAATCGAGGCAACGGAGAGGCGTGTTTAGGGTGTCCAACCGTGCCGCGTTCAATTATTCCGGGCACGACAAGCGTGCCCCTCCGATCCGTTTCTTCGGAGGGACCCGCTTGTCGGGTCCACTTATCAACGTTTGATCATCCATTGCCTTTCGGCGGGGACTGAAGTCCCGCGATGAAAGCGGGGCTAAAGCCCCGCACTCCATGGAGTGCGGCGATTTATCGCCGCTTTTTGGTGAAGGCTTTAGCCTTCACCAACCTTGGCGTTTACGCTGTCTTGCCGCGACCAAGAGAAGCCGTGCTCCGGTAGGGGCAATTCATGAATTGCCCCTACGCCGTCGGAGGGACGTACTTGTCACATCCGCATATCGGAGGGAGTCTTTTCAGAGGGACCTGCCCGTCAGGTCCGATGCAGACCGATTTATGCCCCATCTCCTTTCACCGGGCACGACAAGCGTGCCCCTCCGAACGATTTCTCGGAGGGACGTGCTTGTCACGTCCGCCGACGAACGTTCGATGATCCATTCTCTCTGCCGGGCTTGTATCCAATGGCGCCACCGTGGCTGATCACGCCTTGCTGGAAACACCGGAGTTGCTGGGCATGCGACTCCGCTTCCGCTGAAGGATGATCTCCTCCTGGATGGACGGTGGCACCCGGCGGTACTTCGAGAACTCGAGAGTGAAGGTTCCCTGTCCCTGGGTAAGACTTCGTAGCGTGGTCGAATAGCCAAACGTCTCGGCGAGCGGGACTTCCCCTTCAATCCTTACGATATTGCCGAGCGAATGTGTTCCCAAAACGACACCGCGGCGGCTGATGAGGTCCCCCACGACAGAGCCCTGTGCCGACTCGGGACACTCGATCTCGATCTTCATGATCGGTTCGAGAAGCACCGGGCGGGTCTGCGGGAAGGCCTCCCGCATGACCATCTGCGCGCAAATCTGGAACGCCAGATCGGAACTGTCCACCTCGTGGTAGGAGCCATCCTCCACGATGACTTTAAGTCCCACAATGGGATAGCCGGCCAGGGGCCCTTTCTCCAGGCTGCTGCGGAGACCCTTTTCAATGGCCGGGATGTACTGCTTGGGAATTCGGCCTCCGACGATGCATTCTTCAAACACAAACGTCTCTTCGCTGTCCTCGGGCAGGGGCTCCATCTTACCGATGATATGGGCGTACTGACCTGCGCCGCCGGTCTGCTTGCGGTGCCGCACGTTGAAGGTGGTCGGCTCTGTCGGGGCTTCTCGATAGTTAACTTTCGGTGCGCCCACGAGCACATCCACCCCGTATTCCCGCCGTAACCGTTCCACGTAGATATCGAGATGGAGTTCGCCCATGCCCGCAATAAGGGTTTCGCCGCTTTCCTCGTCGATCGTTAAGTGGAGAGTGGGGTCCTCACGGCGGAATCGGGCAAGGGCCTTCGCCAGTCGCTCGGCGGAGTTGCGTTCCACCGGCGTGATGGACATTTTGATGACCGGCTCGGGAATGTACATCCGTTCCAGAGTGCAGGCGGGATAAGATTCGGCGTAGGTATCTCCACTCGCGGCGTCCAACCCGACCACCGCCACGATGTCGCCGGCGGTGGCACCGTCGATGTCCTCCCGTTTATCGGCGTGCATCCGCACAATCCGCCCGAATCGCTCTCGCTTGCCGGTTCGCTGATTGTAGTAGTATCCCCCTTTGGTCAGCGTGCCCTGATATACGCGGAGAAATGTGAGCGCACCGAATGGGTCTTCCACCAGCTTGAAGGCCATGGCGACGGCCGGTGCGGCAGGATCCGCGGAAAGGAGCATGCTTGGGGATTCCTCTCCCGGCGGGATGGCGCGGACCTCCACTTCCAACGGCGAAGGCAAAAGGCGGACAACAGCGTCCAGGAGCGGTTGCACCCCCTTGTTTTTGAAAGCAGAACCGAGAAAGACCGGGGTCATTTGCAGGCTGCATGTGGCCGCCTTGGCGACCCGCCAAATGAGGTCCTGCGGGGGTTCTTCTTCCGCCAACAGGATTTCCAGCAGCTCGTCACTGTACATGGCGAGCGATTCCAGCATCTGCTGGCGGGCCTGCCGGGCAGATTCCAGTAGCTCCGCAGGAATCGGCTCCCGACGCACGTGTTCGCCATGGGGGCCGTCGAAATACACGGCCTCCATGGTCACCAGGTCAATGACTCCACGGAAATCTGCTTCCCGACCGATGGGCAGTTGCATGAGGACCGCATCGCAGTCCAGGCGGTCCTTCATTTGCTGAACCACGCGGAACGGATCGGCTCCCACGCGATCCATCTTGTTGATGAAAGCCAGCCGGGGGACGTGGTACCGCCGCATCTGGCGATCGATGGTGAGCGACTGGGCCTGAACACCCCCCACCGCGCAGAGCACCAGAATTGCCCCGTCCAGCACCCGCAGGCTTCGTTCCACCTCGATCGTGAAATCGACGTGACCGGGGGTGTCGATGAGGTTGATGACGGCCTCTCCCCAGCGGACGGTGGTCGCCGCACTGGTGATGGTGATCCCGCGCTCGCGCTCCAGCTCCATGTAGTCCATGGTGGCGCCGGGACCATCTCCGTGGACCTCGCCAAGTCGATGGATCCGACCCGTGTAATAGAGGATCCGCTCGCTGAGCGTGGTCTTGCCCGAATCGATATGGGCAGAAATCCCGATGTTGCGAATATTTTTCAGGGGTTCAGCGTTGGGCATAGGCCGTTAGATTTGAGTTGTTGCTGACAAAAACTGCTTTTTTGGCTATCAATTGCGATTCGAACGATTTTCCCGAAATTTTGACAAAAATCCCGTCAAACTGACCATAGTGGTGTTACGCTCGACAAGCGACCGGAAAGGCTGAACGGGATGGTTGGCGGAATGAGACCTTTCGGCCACCGTGGAGGGAATCAGGGTCACCCTGCCCCGACCGTGGCTGGAGCTCAGTACCACCTTGGCAAATTGCAGGCGACCGGTGCCCGCTTGTGACGGCAGAGCTTTTCTATTTTAGGTCCCCGGCAAGAGGTTGTCCACAGCGCCGCTGGGTCCGATTGCTGGTTAACCGGTAGGGACCATTCATGAGTTGCCCCTATCGGGAGAGACGCGTTCCACGGCGTCCAATGAACCCTCGGAGGGGCACGCTTGTCGTGCCCGGTGAAAGGCAATTGATAATCGAACGTGGCACCACGGACCCGACAAGCGGGTCCCTCCGGGGTTGTAGGGGCAATTCATGAATTGACCCTACCAGGGAACCGTTTTCGTGGTCGCGGTAAAACATCGGCAGCGCCAAGGTGGTGAAGGCTAAAGCCTTCACCGAAAAGCGGCGATAAATCGCCGCACTCCATGGAGTGCGGGGCTTTAGCCCCGCTTTCAGTGCGGGACTTCAGTCCGCGGGGAAACGGAATGGACACGCAACGTTGAACGGCGGACGTGACAAGCACGTCCCTCCGGAATATCCCCAAAACGCCGGCCACTACAGGGCGGCCAGCGTTCGTGAACTACTCCCCTGAGTGTGACTGTCTCAATTGGATTGGACAGAGCCACGCCAAAGAAACCGCGATCAGAATGTGAAGATCGCATCCATGGCGAACGTCAACTGGGAATCGCTGGAACCGCCGTCAAACGGCAACCCGGTGGGGCCAGCAGGGCCGTCGTACCAATCCCAGCGGATTTCTGGTCGCACAAGCCAGTTGCCATTGGGACGCCAGTTGAGGCCCCATGTGATTTCGTAAAAATCTCCCGCAAATCCGCGTCCACTCCAGGCGCGAATTCCCGGGATATTGCCTGGTCCGGCGATTCGCACACCGTCATCATCCCGCAGCCATTCCACCCGCATGCCGGCAGACCAGCAGGGATTGATGGTGTAGAGGAAATACTGGTTGAGGCCGTACCACTCGGCGTCCTGGCCGCCGGGAGCCGCCCGGTTTTCTGTGCCGAGGTTGTGAACGAGCACGTACTTGAAGCGCTCCGTCATCTGCCACTGGACGACCAGGCTGTACACAAACCGATCCTGATTGGCTACGTCGTCCTGCGGACCGGCAGAAACCGCATAGGCAACGCTCAGACGATTATCCTCCGAATGCCACTTGACTCCGCCCATGAAATCCAGGCGATCGTTGTTATCCTCGAACTGCATCCAACCGCGGTGAAAGCCAGCTTGGAGTGAAAGCAGCGAGGTGAGCCGGTAATCAAACAGCATGCCGGTGACCAGTTGGGGTACGGTGTAGCCGTAGGAATACGAGTGGCTGTAAAAGGGATTCATGGGCCCGGGAACGGCTTCATAATCGAGGATTCCCGCAAAGTGTCCCATCTTCATGGAAAGGCGGTTGTAGGCCAGCTCCAGGTAGAACTGGGGCAGCACCATCCCATACGTTTGCAAACCGTTGATGCGGTCTTCCAGACCGTTGTTAATGCCGAATCGCCAGTCGGTGCCGTACATCATGTCCACGTGACCACCCCAGGCCCAGCCACAACCACCGTTATCGGCCGGGCGATCGAAATACAGCCATAATTGGTTCATTTGATACTCATGGTCCAGATCGTTGGTGGCCACAGGGCCGTTGAACTGGTCCGGCGGCTCCTGGGCGTTGAACGTGATGCCCTGTTCCAGCCAGCCGCCCATGCGAATCCCCAGCCGTTCGAGGAACCACGGTTGAGGGATTGTCCAGCGATCAGGACATGGTCCGGCAACCGCCGATGACTGTTCTGCCAGGGGCGATTCCGGGACCGGCGCCAGAGGGGCAGGTGCCGCCTCTTCCAGTCCCGAAACAACTTGCGCAAAATCCCGTTTCGGCATCCTGTCCGGTTCGGTCAGTGATACGACGGGCTGAAGCTCGGATTCGGACGCGGAACTGGTTGGATCAGTCAAGACAGGCCCTTCGTCATCCGGCCAGCGGGGTGGCCATTCGGGCAACTCCCGAGCCAAAACCACGGGCGCAAGGACCGCTCCCATCACGGCGGTCATCCAGAAAACTCGCACAATGTCCATGGATACCCTCCCTTCAGCCAGACAACGGCGCACGGGACAGGAAGCCGGCTGGGAGAAAGCGCTGTCCTGCGCTGCGGCTTCCTGGCGGGATAACGCACTGAATCTTGTCACTAATGGTTGATCACGCTGAGTGGTTGGGTCGACCACCCCGACGATTCAAAGAATGCCTTCCCTTACTAGCTGTCGGCAAAATACCGGTCGTCGCGTTTTTGTGTCTTCTGCGGAACGTGTTAAAAATACGTGTTATTCTGAGGGTGCGGTTCTGGTGGTGCCGGCTAGGTAAAATAAACCGTTAAGGCTTTCCGTGCGCCGCCACATTACCCGTCGTGCAGCTCATGGATCCGGAGCATCCTCCGCGTGTCTTTTCTTAGCCGTCACAGTTTGGTACGCTGCTAAAGCTTTCTCGATTGTGCAACGTGGTCCTTCGCGGTTCTTCGTCCATTGAGAAGGAGACACAGGATGGTGACGTCAAACGGCGGAAGATTTTTGCTCTGGGCAGGTTTTGTCGGTGTGATGGCGTGCGGACTGCGCACGCAGGGGGCAGACAATCAGAATTGGCAGGTCATTCATCCGGCCGATAACGGCGCTGTTCTGGAGAACCCTGGAATGGGTTGGGTCCTCCACTATTACGACAATGTCCCCGCAAACTACGGCTCGCGGTTGGAACCGTCGGATACCGTGGACGAATTTCCCGGCCTTACCGTGGTCTATCTCCGCATCCCGTGGTCCTACCTGGAACCTGCCGAAGGTCAGTACTGCTGGTCGGTCCTTGATACCCCCGCTCAACGCTGGATTTCCCGAGGTAAGAAAATCGCCCTGCGGATCAGTTGTTCTGAATCCTGGACGCGTTACGCAACACCCGAATGGGTCGAGAAAGCCGGGGCCAAAGGGTACAACTTTCGTGTAGGGCAGGGAGTTACCGAAAATGGACCGTTCTGGGAACCGGACTACAACGACCCTGTGTTCCTGGAAAAACTCGACCATTTTTTGGCGGCCCTGGCCGCCCGCTATGACGGCAATCCCGAGGTCGCGTTCATCGATGTTGGCTCGTTTGGAGTCTGGGGGGAAGGGCATACCTTTAGCAGCACGCGGATCAAATATCCGGCTGAAACCGTCATCCGTCATATTGACCTGTACCGCAGACATTTCAAGCACACGCTGCTGGCCGCCAACGACGATTTTGTCATGACCGAAAACGGCGAACTGGCTATTGCCCATGCCCTGCAGAGCGGTCTGACACTTCGAGATGACAGCATTCTTGTGCAAAAACGCCCCAACAGTTATTTCCATGCTGAGATGGCCCAGGATTTCTGGCCGCGATGGCCCGTCATTTTGGAGTCCGAGCACTATGGCCCATCACGTGATCGTGGGGCGTGGGAGGACGGCACGCTCTACCTCCGCGCCATGCTGGAGTATCATGCGAGTTACGTTTCCATTCACTGGTGGCCGCACGAATTCCTGCAGGAGAACAGAACCCTCGTCGATCGCATGAATCGCTACCTGGGTTACCGGCTTGTGCCCACGGAGGTGCGTTTACCCCAGACGGCCACCGTCGGGAAACCGCTGACCTGGAGCGTCACATTTGAGAACCGTGGCGTTGCGCCCTGCTATTGCGGAGGTTTCCCCGCCCTGACCCTCAAGGACGCCCAGGGCGGCATCGTGGCCGTGCTTGTCAACATGCAGGCAAATGTCAGGGATCTTAAAGTGCGGGATGTGGCCATCAAAGGTCCCAAGGCGGAAGGAGACCCGGAGGCTGATCTGGGCCCGCCCATCCCGACCACCTGGGAAACCGCGAGTTGTCTGCCGTTTCAGCTTCGGCCGGGCCGCTATCGCGTGTTTCTTTCGGTGGGAACCATGACGGGGACTCCGCAGATCGCGATGCCCCTCGATGGAGACGACGGCCAGCGCCGCTATTTCCTGGCTGAGGTGGAAATCACTTCCGATCCGGAGCGATCAAAGGGAAAATAAGTTTTTTCCCAATTACGTCCAAGACGGGTAAGCAAGGGTTTCAACCGACGCTGCAAACGAGGAACCATGGACGAAGGCCGATTGCGGGATCTCATTTGGGCCCCCTGGCGCATGGCATACATCGAGGGGTGTGATCGACCGGCGGAGCGGTCGATTCCCCCCGAGCGATTACTCCCGGATGCCGACCCCGGCTGTTTTCTGTGCCAGGCCGTGGCCGATCCGGACAGCCCGGAACGCTACGTCGTGTATCGAGACGATCGGACGGTGGTGGTGCTGAACCGCTATCCCTACAACAATGGCCATCTTTTGGTTGCACCGCTGCGGCACGTGGGACATCCCTCCCAGTTGAGCACCGAGGAACACACGGCCCTGATGCTCACGTTGACCCGCATGATCCAGCTTCTGGAGAGCGTCATGCAACCGGAGGGGTTCAATGTGGGGCTCAATTTGGGTCGGGTGGCGGGAGCGGGCCTGCCGGGCCATCTTCACTGGCATGTGGTCCCCCGTTGGAACGGCGACACTAACTTCATGCCCGTGCTAGCGAATGTGAAAGTCATCCCTCAATCACTGGAAGCATTGTGGGAGTTGCTCCGCCAGAAACTAGCCCAGCCGCCACAGGCGACGCCGTCACAGTAAAAAATGCCGGGGTAGAAGGGAATGACTGTATTGGTGCCCCACGGTGTGAGACATGACAGTCCCATCGTCCGGGTGGAACTGGCCCCTCCAGAGGACTTAGACCTTCCAGCCCTTTGGAGGGAGACCTTTCACAGCGTCCGGTGAACCGTAGGGGGCACGCTTGTCGTGGCCGGGCCAACGGAAAGCGTCTTTCCGTTGCACGGATTGCGGGATCGGGTTCCACCCCAACCGGTACTCCGTTTCCATCCGGACCGGCGCCAAGGCTGGTGAAGGCTAAAGCCTTCACCGAAAAGCGGCGATAAATCGCCGCACTCCATAAATCGCCGCACCGTATGGAGTGCGGGGCTTTAGCCCCGCTTTCCGCGTGGGACTTCAGTCCCCGGTGAAAGGCAATGGATGATCGAACGTTGTACGGCGGACCTGACGAGCAGGTCCCTCCGAAGAAAAACGGACGTGACAAACACGTCCCTCCGGAAAAGGGCCCTCCGACGTTGTAGGGGCAATTCATGAATTGCCCCTACCGATGAACAGCTTTCGTGGTCCCGGCAAAACGCGGGAAAACTCCAACCGACGTGACAAGTACCTCCTACCAAAGACCTGTGGCGCGGTTGGAGCCGGGTGCTCCAGCAGAACCGGACCCTCCAACCCTTTGGGGAAATCCCTTCCACGCCCTCGTCGAACTGGGCAGGCTGTCATTGGATTCTGGTGGAGGACCCGATCCCGGATTAAAGGCGATGCCCACACCCCCAGCGCCTTTCTCGTACCCCGGGATCGTTCCTCAAACGTCCTTCCAAAAGCCGGGGTAAGGCAATCCGTTGTGGGATTGAGTAGCCGAATATCGTAGGCTACAATCATTAATAGCGCCCCACGGTGGCCCTCGATAAACCGATTCTTCCATCTCCAACCGAAATCCTCCCCCATGTTGGTTCGCCTTCATGTCATCCGCGGCAAGGCCAACAAAGACAGCGTGGCCATCACACTCCCGGCAGTCATTGGGCGAAGTCGCGAGGCGGATCTCACCATCATCCACCCGATGATCAGCCGTCGGCACTGCGAATTGTTTGAGGACGGCGGACTGGTGAAGATCCGGGATCTTGGCTCGCTCAACGGAACATACGTGGCCGGAGAACAAATCCAGGAAACATTTCTTCCTCCGGGGGCAGTCTTCAGTCTGGGGCCCCTTACGTTCCGGGTGGAGTACGATACCTCTCCTAAAGCCGTTTGTCACGAGCCCTCGGTGGTGTCCGGCGAAAGTGCCTCGAAGACGCCCTCAGACATTGTTGTTGCCCACGATCCAGCCTCTGCAGAAAAACCGGTGCCCGGTGAAGGATCAGCCCGACCCAGCCCCGCGGAACCCGCCACCGAACCGGATCCTTTTTTGAGCTCGCCTCCGACCACTGGGGCACCCAACGATCGCCAGAATACGCCGCCTGGTATCGCTCCGGCTGACGGTGCTCTGCCTGATTTCGGCGCCTGGCAAACCGGGGGAGTAGGCCCGTCAGCCCCGCCAGCGGAAGACCGGCCGGAAGAGAATCGCAATGCTTTCGATTCGGTACAGCATCTCCGCCGTCCCGAGTCATCGGGTGCTGATGCATGGTCGAACCAACCTCCCCCGTTCACCACGGTTGTTTCGCGGAGTGATCCGGAACCCGTGGCACCAATTGTGCTGAACGGAAGCGACGAGAATGACGCGGCGAAAAGCCTGGCGAGTGAGAAAGGCCGTCCCACTTCGGCAGAAAGTGCCTCGACGCCTCCTCACGCCGCCAAGACCGCCAAATCACGAACCGGGTGGTGGCCTTTCAGGTGGTGAAACACCCCACCCAAGGGCGGGCGCTGAAGATGCAAAGGGCGCTTCGAGGGAGATCGTTCCCGACAATTATTCCTCCAGTTCGCGGAAAAATAATTGGACGGGCGGCCGAACCATCTCGCGATATCTTGCCCGATAGACCTCCGCAAGCTGAAGGAGGATCTCAATCACCAGCAGATCCGCCCGCGTGATCACATGCCGGGTGCTGCGCGATCCTAGTCCCTTCAGCAGATCGGCCGTCACATGGAGGTGGAGCTGCATCACTTCGCGTGCTGAGAGTCCGGCCGTCGCAAAGACTTCGGCCAGGTGACGGAGCTCGCTTCCGAGATGCCCACTGCCCATGATCACGTAAGCTCGCAGCAGCTCCCGGTAATGGACAATAAGCGTATGAGGGACCTGAGGCGGATCGTCTTCTTCCAGTTCGGAATTATGGGAAGAAAGCCCCTCGAGTGACTGGCGAGACTGTCGGGAAAGCTTATCCAGCTCACGAAGAACGGCTTTCTGATGCTGTAGGATGCGGAATGCCTCTTCGCGCTCTCGCTGGACCCGCTGCCGTTCAGCCTGGACAAACCGCCGATTCTGGCGAAGCAATTGGCAGCGCTGGACAGCGCGAACGGTTGCCCAGATGAGGGCCTGCGTGGTGGCCGTGCTTACACACAGGTAGCCGTCCGCCCCGGCTTCATAACACGCCACAGCGAGTTCTTGTTCGCTCGGTCGCCCCAGCACAATGAGCGGGTCGTCGGTGCCGCCTGTGCGGTAACCGGCGACCAGTTCGATCGCGTCCAGCTCTGGCGGCGCATGCGCGATGAAAATGGCCTCAAAAACCTCGTCGCGCAGTCGGGCAAGGCCCGAGACACTACCTGTCGCTTCATGGATTTCAATTTCCACGGGCGATTCGACGGCCAGCCCTTCCACCAGCCACCCGCCTGTGCGCTGCCGGTCACAGATGTAAAGAACTCTCCACTGGAGGGGAACCCCCTGCCAGGAAGGTCCTTTACTGAGGTCACTGGTTTTAAGGCCGGCGCCCATCGATCTTCGCCACAACCAGCAGTCCAACGCTTATTCCACCCCCTCGAGATTCGAGACGGCCAGAGGGTGGAGACTTCCCGCGGTTTTGGGACGGTAGCCAAATAGCGAACGCCCGTCAAGAGGAATTTCTGAGCGTCCCATGGAGTGCGGGGCTTTAGCCCCGCTTTCCACGCGGGACTTCAGTCCCCGCCGAAAGGCAATCGATGATCAAACGTTGATAAGTGGACCCGACAAGCGGGTCCCTCCGGGAGGCGGACCCGACAAGCACGTCCCTCCGAAAGGTCGGAGGGGCACGCTTGTCGTGCCCGGTGAGGCGGGATGGGTAATCAATCGGTGTTCGTCGGACGTGACAAGCACGTTCCTCCATTTGCGGTAGGGGCAATTCATGAATTGCCCCTACCGTTCAACGCGCGGAATGCGGACGTGATAAGCACCTACCTCCAAAGCAAGCGGACCCGACGAGCGGGTCCCTCCGAAAGCAAACCTGACAAGTGCGTCCTACCGAAGATCCGTGGCCCCGGGTGAAACCGGGCTTTCCAGTCGCTTGGAAGGACGCCTGCCACGGCGTTCCAGGGGCTGGGGATCTCGCCTACTCGCTCAATTGCACTCGGCCTTGGCTGTTTCAGCCTTACCACCTGAAGAGGCGCCCACCTCAGATCCCACCGATGCCGGAGCCAGCGGGTGCAAGGTCGCATCACAGAGTAGGCCCGCAGGGTGGACCAGGGGTAGCTCCAACATAATGAGAATCCAGTTGATCAAGGTCCAGGGAAGCTTGGGATAGCGGCGGGACAGAATATCGCACAACCACATCAAAATGTCCATGGGCAAGGGATCGCATATCAATCCGTTGAAAGAGGTGGCGCCTTGAATGGTCGGAGCGTTGGCGAGCAATTTTTGCAACTCGCTGCGATCAAGGTTCTGGCAGTTTTTCAGAAGTTCGGCGATATCCATACTTGACCTCCAGAAAAATCGACAGCGCGGTTAACAGGCTGTAGCCAGGGGTCTCTGCTTCTTGCGGCCCAAGACCTATTCGTGGCTACCGGTTTGCTCTGACCAATACCCTCCTTCATTAATTAAGACGAATTCCAGGACCAATTCTTAACAAAGAATTCAAACGCCGCGGCGCCATGGTAACCGTCTCATGTGGTTTGTGAAGAGATTATTTGATAGGATTCGCTGATTAATATAGGCCATGATAACTAGCGAGTTTTAGTTGTCAATCAAAGAAAACCGATCAGGTGAAGCGGCTCAGTCATCGCGACGTTTTCCAGACGTTAATGGAAGGGCAAAAGTGAGAACGTATTGTAGGGGCGATTCATGAATCACCCCCTACAAGGAGGGGCGCCCGCCGCGGCGTCCGGTGAACGTCGGAGGAACACGCTTGTCGTGCCCGGGGAGGCGGGATGGGTAATCAATCGGTGTTCATCGGACGTGACAAGCACGTCCCTCCGGAAAAGGTCCCTCCGGCGTTGTAGGGGCGATTCGTGAATCGCTTGCAAAATGCGTTCATCAGGGCCGAATGGCATGTTGGTTGGGGCAATTCATGAATTGCCCCTACCGGTGGACGCTTGTCGTGGTCGCGGCAAAACACGGTAAACGCCAAGGTGGTGAAGGCTAAAGCCTTCACCGAAAAGCGGCGATAAATCGCCGCACTCCATGGAGTGCGGGGCTTCAGCCCCGCTTTCCGCGCGGGACTTCAGTCCCCGGTGAAAGGCAATGGAGGATCGAACGTTGATAAGTGGACCCGACGAGCGGGTCCCTCCGGAAAAAACGGACGTGACAAGGACATCCCTCCAAAGGCGGACGTGGCAAGCGGGTCCCTCCAAGAGGCTGCGCCGTCGCTTCTCCAGCGGTTAATATTCTGTTAACGGCTTGACTTCCTTGGGCGACCGATGAAAATGAATCGCTCGCTGTCTGCAAGCCCCAGTTTTGCGCGAACGGCGAAAACGAACCGAGTAATCATGCCATGTGACACTCCAAGCAAACACGTCTCCGCTGCATCTCAAAGCTGACAAAGAAACACGAATTCCCTGAAAAAGAGGAGTGAATCTACCCATGAAACGAATGCTTCCTGAGGAGCCTGCCATGCGATTCGCGCTCAGCTTTGCAAAGCATCTGGCCGTCGTTGCCATTGTCGGGTGGTGTTTTTCTTTCACTGCCCACTTGGCTGCCGAGGAAGCCGCACCTTCAGCGGTTCGGGCGAAAAACGTCATCATCATGGTGGCCGATGGGGCTGGGTTCAACACCTGGCGGGCGACAAGCATGTATCGAGGCCAGTTGGGAAACGAGGTCTATGACAAGCCCGGGTGGATTCATCTGGCCGTCACCACCTATCCTCTGACGACGAGTTCAAAACCCCAGGGTCAGGACAAACAGAACGAGAATCTCGTTTATGCCCCACAAAAGGCGTGGGATTCCGAGAAGGGTTATGCCTGGCTGAGAAGCTCGGCCACGGATTCGGCCGCGGCAGCCACCGCCATGGCCTCGGGAATCAAAACTTACAACAACGCCATCAATTGGGACGATCTTGACCGGCCCTTAACGGGGAAAACCCTGCCCGAGATCGCTCACGAGTTGGGGAAGTCGGCGGGGGTCGTCACATCGGTGCAGTGGTCCCACGCCACGCCTGCCGGATTTGGCGGGGCCCATAATCGGGAGCGCGATAACTACGCCGAGATCGCCCAGGAAATGCTGGCGGCTCCCTATCTGCAGGTCATCATGGGAGCGGGTCATCCGGAGTACGACAACAACGGCCGAAGGAAGTCTGGCCAGCCCACTGACAAGGATTGCCGGTATGTGGGCGGACTTGCCGCGTGGCAGTCGCTCACATCGGGCAAGCATCCCGGTGGATGGACGCTGATTCAGAGCAAGGAAGAATTTGAAAAGCTCACTCAGGGAGATACTCCGGCCAAGGTTGTAGGGACTGCGCAGGTGGCCACGACACTTCAGCAGGCCCGGGGCGGCCTTTTGGGAGTCGTCGCCCGTGACGAGCCGTTCGCCACTCCCTTCAACGATCATGTGCCGACGCTGGCCACGATGGCCCTGGGAGCCATCAATGTCCTCGATAACAACCCGCGGGGATTTTACCTGATGATTGAAGGTGGGGCTGTGGACTGGGCCAACCATGCCAACCAGCTCCATCGGATGATCGAAGAACAGAGCGACTTTCTGGCCGCCGTGGAAGCAGTGGTCAACTGGATCGAGAAAAACAGCTCCTGGGATGAGACGCTGCTGATTCTAACGGCGGATCATGAATGCGGGCTGCTCTGGGGGCCCAATTCCAACGAGACTCCGTTTGATCCCATCCGTGACCAGGGGCCTGGTAAGATGCCCGCCGCACGGTACAATGCTACCGGCCATACCAATTCGCTGGTGCCCCTTTATGCCCGTGGTGTAGGTGCCGATCTGTTCCGCAAACTCATCCGGGGCAAAGATTCGCGGGCTGCCGAAGTGTGGGGCATCTCGGGCGAATTCGTGGACAACACGGATATTTTCCGGGTAACTCGGGCGGTCCTCACCGGCCAGAATCTCGCCCCGTGATATGGTGTTCCGCTTGGCTTCCGTTGCCTGTCGGGAGACGCTGACATGCGGTGGACACGCCGACGGTTCCTGCAATCGGCCGGGTTCTTGGTGGGTGGTGTTGCAGGTGGTTTGGGCAGACCGAGTATGCCGGCCGCGTCATTGGCCGGAGAATCTCTCCCTCCGGATGTTGAGAAGATCCCCATCGTTGACACCCACCAGCATTTGTGGGACCTGTCCAAGCTGCGTCTCCCGTGGCTGGCCGGGGACAGCCGGCTCAACCGCAATTATCTGCTCCGCGACTATCTGCAGGCCGTGGCAGGGCTGCCCGTCGTTAAAGCCGTGTATATGGAGGTTGCAGTGGTCGATGACGACCTCGTGAAAGAGGCGGAGTGGATCATCGACATTTGTCGTCGGGGTGAAGGACCAACTGTGGCCGCTGTCATCGGGGGCCGTCCGGCGAGCGAAGAGTTTCCCACCTATCTTGCCCGCTTCCGTGGCAACCCGATTGTCAAGGGGGTGCGGTGGATTCCGCCCGCGAGCAAGCTCGGCCACAAACTGTATTTCAGTCCCCAGATGCGTGCGAATTTGCGACTTCTGGGGGAGTGGGGAATGCGTTTCGATATCTGTATTCCGCCTGATTGGCTGGCCGATGCCGTGGAAATCGTGGACGCCTGCCCGCAAACCCGGTTTGTTCTCGACCACTGTGGCAACGCTGATCCCCAGCAGTTTGGGCGATGGGGCAAGGAACGGGGCGAAGAAGCGGTTCAGTATGTGGAACGATGGAAACGCGGGATCGACGCCCTGGCCGCCCGGCAGAATGTGGTGTGTAAAATCTCCGGGATTATCGCCCGCGTCAAACCGGACGACTGGAGCCCTGAAGACCTGGCCCCCATCGTGAATCACTGCCTGGCGGCCTTTGGTCCGGATCGTGTCATGTTTGCGGGGGATTGGCCGGTCTGCACGAAGGGGGCCCCACTTCGCGATTGGATTCTTGCCCTTCACCAAATCGTGGCCGATCGACCGCTGGAAGAGCGGCGGAAGTTCTTCCACGACAACGCCATTCGCTTCTATCAGTTAGGCTGATGTGACCTCAGAACGCCTGTGAGGCTTCCACACCTTTGCGCTTCTGGCGGTACATCCGTTGCAGGTTGTCGATCTGCTGTTGCTGGAAGAGTTGGTTGCTTTCACGAAGACCCCGCAGCAGATCGTCTTCCGATCGGCGGCGTGGCGGTTCGCCTGGTTTGCCTGCCTGGCCCGGAGCGGGCGGTGCGGCTTGGGGAGCCTGGGCGGCCGGCGGTGTCTCCGGCAAGAGTTCGACTTTTCCCCTGTAGAACGCGTACTTGTCATCCTGGTAGCGGGCGATCACCGTGACCGTTCCGCGGATGCCATCCGCTACAAACACGCCGCGTAAATCGGTCTCGCCGGACACGAAATCCTCGTTGCGGCTGCCGATGACTTTAACTTCCACACCTTTCACGAATTTGTCAGAACTCTCCTTGACAGTCACCCGCACACGACCGGAGGTCGCGTCTTCCTGCACTTCCAGGGTCAGCGGGGAGACAAGAACCATCCCGCTGGTGTAAAGGGACTCCCCGCGGCACACGACCAGGTAGGCCCCCTCTTTCTGGAAGGGCAATTTCAGTTCCAGTTTCCGATCGCGATAGTCCCGGCCGTCACCGAGAGTAAGCGTTTCTTCGTATTCTGGTCGGATACCCGCCAGATTGATTTCCGTGATTCCGGCGAGATCTCGTTTGAGCAGGGCGAATTTGAAGAGATCCACCCGATACGCCCGCACTTCACACGTGGTCAGGTTACGGAACTGAAGCGGTAGGGTAACCGGTTTGCCGGGGGCGACGGTCGTCACCTCGGGAATCTGGATGGCCTTACGGGTGAAGTACTCGATGGCCTCTTTGGCGTCTGAGAACTGCTGGGCGACCATGCCGTAATACTGAATCGCCTGCGCGGGTTGCCCGAGACTGTGGTAAATCTGGCCCAGGATGTAAAGGGCCTGCCATTTGTTGGGGCTCTCCACGGTTCGGCCGGTGGCGGGATCCGTTCGCTGCGTCTCGGCGACCTTCCTGCACATTTCGATGGCCTGCTGATGTTCTCCCAAGGCGTATCGGCAATAGCCGATCATATACCAGAAACTATCCACCAGGGGGCTTTTGGGATAACGCTGGGCGTATCGCGCGGCGGAAGCGGCAGCCTGCTCGTAAAATTGCCCCTCCAGGAGAGCATTGGCTGCGGCGAAGGCCGCCTGATCGGCCGCCGGATCCTCGGGGAATGCCGTCAAGAAGCGGTCAAGCATTTCCCAGGCGAGATTGACGAGATGAATGCGGTTGATTCGCGCCTTGCGGAGCTGAGGATCGTTTTCCCCGGCCTTGGCGTAAATTCGCTGAGCCAGGGCATAACGAGCGGCCGCCGTGTACGGTTCGGGCGGATATTCCGCAAGAAGGCGATTCATCACTTCCAGACTGCGGAGAAACTCCTTCTGGTCATCAAGAAACCCCGCCACATTGCTGTCGGCGACAAACCGGCTTTCCAAGGTGGCGCGGAAGATGAGAAAACTTCGCTCGTACTCACCCATCCGCTCATAACAGGCGGCGATTTTGAGGATTTTTTCGAACGGGATTTCAAAATCCGGCCATTTGACTTTGAGGATTTCGAAATACTGGACCACCTCGTGCGGCTTGTCGAGCTGAAGGTAGATGTCCACCATCATCGGGGCCAGCTCTTTCAGGACCTCCTCCCGCACCCGCCAATCTGCACTGGTCAGGAGCTGGCGGAAATATTTTTCCGCCTCCTGCCAGTTCTGTTTGCTGAAGGCAATTTTCCCCAGTTCGTACATCTCCTGGGGCGACAGGACGTACTGATCCTTGCTGGGGCTTCCGGGTGGAAGGACTTCGAGCTTCACATTTCCGTCAGAAGATCGCGGGGGACGAATGACGCCATAACCTGCGGGATCATTGGCGTCCCGCACCACCACGGCATCAAGGTCGTATTTGCCCGGCACCAATCCCGCGATGCGGAAATTGAACGACACGCCGACCGTGGGATCCCGACGATTGACGTAGAACACGACTTCTCCCGGTCGGATTTCATAGCGTTCGGATGTTGCCTGGATGGACTGGGGCACCACGGCCGCCCCGCCGGGAATTGGCACACTGACAATGAGCTGAGTGATTTGATTGCTCTTTTGATCCCAACCGGGGAAGACATCCACCGACACAATGGCCTGCTTCCCCACGGGAAGCTGAGTGACGGTGTTCACGGGCATCGACCAGCCCGACTTGGGAATCACCACCCCGGCCCCTGCCGGAATCTCACGTCCCTCCACCTCCAATGGTGCCGCCCGGAGCATGTAACGGTAAGGCGTTTCCCTCGCCTGGTCCATGGCAACGAAGTGGCTGGCGAGGCACTGGTAGGTGTAACGGGCTCGTCCTTCCACACGAAACTGAATCCGTTGTTTTCCTTCCACGAGGAATTTCGGTGGAACCAGCACCGACTGTGTGGCAGACTGCGGATCGAGGGAAAGACTGGCCACCTGAAAATCGTTGACGAACACCGTGATCCGGCAGCTTTCATTCTGAAATCCCTGGTTGGCAAACCACTGGGTGAGGGCGAAGGCAGCGGGACCGGTGGCCCGATCGGGAATCCATCGGTTCCCCACACGGTGCGCCATTAGCCAATCGATCTGCCGCGGTAATTCAGGGGATTGGGGAAGAACGGCTTCCAGGGCGAGGGCGTACAGGGCGTGGGCCTCGGCCGGGGAGAGAGTTCCCCAGGCAACCCGATCCTGCGGCTTCGGTTCAGTAAGTACGGCGGGATCAATCAGTTTCAGGACTTCCTCCGCCATCGGCTTTCGATCCATCGCAGCCAGGGCCAGGGTCAGGTACAACTTGCCCTCCAGGGAGAGATTCTGTCTTTCCCGATGGAGCCGGTTGAGAAGTGCAAAATCCGCCTGTTTTTGCTGAGCCAGCGCATGGACGAGAACCGCACGGATTTCGTTGTCTTCGGCCGGTGCGCTGGCGATGGCCTGATTGAGGAAGGCGGTGGCACGATCCATGGCGGGTTGGGCAACCCCGTAGCCCGCCGAGCGTGCCAGGCACAGCGCCCAGAAGGCCAGAGCAGAGGTCCGCGGATCGGAAGCCGCCTTTCTTCGGGCTCGTTCTTCAGGCAGCAAACACCCAACCCAGGCCCATCCGCCGTCCTCCTGCTGGCTGGCCACCAATCCGGCAATGGCGGTACGGATTCGCGCATCGATGACCGGCATCATGGAAACGTCCTGCGGAGCCACTTTGCGGAAATAATTTTGGACCACCACCGCCGTCATCAACTCCGCCACGAGTTTTTCCGCAGGGGAGGACGTCTCCACGAAAGCCAGCTTCACATGTTGCGGCGAACCCGTCACAAGATCGAGCAGGCTCCGTTCGATGCTCGGTCCGATAAGGATTTCCATCAACCAGGGTGAGCTTTCCGCACCTTTCGGCAATTCCAGCCATGTAGTGGTGTCACCGGTTGCCGACCCGCCGCTGGTCAGATACTCCATCACGCCCTGTGGTCGCAGCGGAATGGTCTGTGTCGCGCTATCCAGCACCTCCCGAGAAGCGGGATCAAGGACTGTTAGATGAAATTCCACACTCTGCCGCAAAAGCTCTTCCACCTGCTCGGGTTTCTCGGCCGCCTTGAGGGCTTCGTACCATTCGGCGGGCATCTCTACCGGTACGGTGAACGTCACCGATGCAGGCCCCTTTTGCTGAAAGCTGACCCGCCGCGTATCGGTGATGCGACGGGCACCGACGACCCGCGTCAGCTCGACTTCCACGGTGCCTGTATCGAAACGGCCGTTGTGGAGCACGACGGGAATCTCGGCTGTATCCCCCAGCCGCAACACCCCGGGCCATGTGACCTCCGCGAAGAAATCCTTTTTAGCCTGAACTGTGATATCCTCTTCACCCACCAGGGTATCGACGGTGACCCCCTGCGCGATGAGTCGCCATGTGGTGGCGCGATCGGGAAGGGGGATCGTGATTGTGGCTTTGCCATCCGGTCCTGTTTCCACAGCGGGGTCCCAGAAGGCCGTCTCTGCCGTGGACGAGAGCGAATAAAGCAGCGATCCTTCCCTGTTGAGTTGCTCGGCGAGTGCCGCTAGATCACCCTTCCGCAATCGAGACGGCCCCAGCCATTGCAGCCGTCCTCGGGCGTCCAGGACCAGGAACTCTCGTGTCGATGTCGCACTGACTTGCTGGAGATTGGAGTGCGTAGGGACCAGGAATCGGCCCGCCATTCCGGCTCTTTCTTCCGCCACGCCCGCAAAGAATTTATCCATCGCCTGCTTCAGTTGCCGCTCGCCTGCCGCGTTGGTGGCGGCGGGAGATTTCTCCATCGCGCTCTCGAATTTCTGCTCCGCCTGGGCGAGTTTGCCATCAGCGGGCTGGCTACGGCGGGCACGAATATCGGCCTTCTTGGCCATTTCGACCTCGGCCAGCGGCTCGTTTGCGGTTCTCCCCAATGCCTCCATTTCGGGGATGGCTGATTGCTCCGCCAGCTCCGACGCATGCACTGGAGCAGCTCCTGGACCGCCCACGGACCCCATGGCCAACGCCTCATCCGCTTCGAGCTGTTCCCGTTCTTCTTCAGTAAGCAAGAGTCTGTCGATGGGGCAGGTGATCGGCTGATAACGGAACTCAATCGTGCTGAGCGTCCGAAATGCTCCCTCACGCATCTCGCCGCGGAACCATTCCACCAGCGACGGCCCACGGCCGAATCGTTCCAGAAGCAGCGATTCCACCAGCGCCACACTGAGCTGAGCAGGAATCGGTCGTCCCTGAGCGTCGGTGGTGGTCAGCGTGACTTCCAGCTCGTCGCCGGGGCTGGGTGTTTGCTTATCGGCTTGCCCTTTGATCTTCCATTCCACCTTCACCCGCAGGTCACGCTCGACGTCAAATCCGCTTACGGCTTCGAAAAAGCGTCGTGGTGGAGGCGTCACATCGGCCACAGCGTCATCCGAGTCGGCCAATGGTCCCCCCACGAGAGCGCGATCATCCCGGATGTCGCGCATGACGGCTACGCTCAGATCAAATCGTGGCGCCATCTCCGCCGAAATTGGAATTTCCAGTTCGTTGTCGCCTGTCTTCAGGGACACGAGCCGATGTCCCAAAATGTGCGCCCCCTGGAAACACACCACTCCCAGGGTCGGTTGGTCTTTCCAGTGGATCCGCACGCGGGCTGTATCGCCCACGCGGAACGTGTGCTGATCAGCAAGGATATGGAGGCGGTCGGCGTCTTTCTCGTCGGAAACTTTGACCGCAATTTCTCCCCAGATGGGATGTCCAAAGCGGTCGGTGCCTTCTGCCCGCAAGATGTACAGGCCCCCTTCTTCCAGCCGCACGACAACCCGTGCCGTTCCATCGGACGCGGTCTCGACGGGCGTTTCGCTGACCGTCACGGTTCCCTGGACACGGCCTGCGCGGGTGCGACGCATCGCTTTCAGAAGGAGCTTTTCGGCGGTTGGTTTCCCGGCCGCATCTTTTGTCTCCACACGAACCTCGAAGCTTTCGCCGGGCAGATAGACCTCGCGCGGTGTGCTGAGATGGATCGAAAATCCCTGGACGGCCAGGACAAAATTGACACCGGTGGTGAGATTCCGCCGCGGCAACACGACCTCGAAGGGAAGGACCTGCGCCTCCGAATAATCCCGCGTGTCGAGGCTGAATCGCACCTCGCCCTTTTCGTCTGTGATCGCTGTTTGGACAGGCTCGCCGGCCAGCCGATAGCGGACCTCTTCCCGACCCAGCGGCGTCCCAAAACTGAACGCCACGCGAATTGTTCCCTCAATCTTTTCGCCCCGATAGTACACCTGCCGTGGCGTGTCGATGGTGATTTGCACCGGATCAACCTCGAACGAGGCCACCTGAAAACCACCCTGGAAAACATGTCCTTCTCCATCGTCGGCCACCACCCGATACTGGCCGAGCGGTGCTCCCTCGGGCAGGAGAAACTGGTCGTGCAGGCAGCCGTAGGAATCAAGCGTGACATCGATCGCGTGCAGGGAGCGATTGGCGGAATCCAGGACCTGAAGGTGGAACTTGCGTGCGACGGGGGCAATCAGCCGGTCTGCAGCTCCTTTGGGGCGATCGGCTTGGCTCTGACCTGGCGCGTCCGCGGCTTCTGGGGACGCTTCTTGCACACTGGCCAGCCGGATAATACCTCGCACATTGACAACCTGCCCGGGACGGTAAATCGGGCGATCCGTGTAGATCAGCCCGCGGTCCGTTAATCCGCGTGCAGGTGCAAGCCCATCGAGGCTCAACTCGTTGGAGGCGACATGCCCGTCTGCGATCGCCAGAACGCTCACATCCTGAGAAGGATGGCCTGGCAGCCGTCCCAGATAGATTCCTTCTTCGTTGGTCTGCACTTCCTGGAGTTGCCCGTCACCCGCGGCAACAAGCAGGCGGACCCCCGCCCAGGGCTTGGTTTCTCGCATATTCTCAGCGAACACGAACAGTTCGTCGCGGGACGATTTGACGATGAGATCCAGATCACTCTGGAGCAGCAGGGTGGTGACCTCCAGCGTCTGACTGCTGATGTTGACGGCGGCCACCCCGGCTTTATCACCTCCGGGCAAGGCCACGGGTATGAACGTTTCCAGCTCGACATACGGCTTGTAATTGGGAATTGTGACTTCGCGCTTCTCGTCAGGATCGATGAGGGCCAAATCCAGGTGCTCAACTCCCTGCAAGCTGCGGTATTTGCGGAAATAGGCCTCCGGATCCAGCCGATAGATGGCAACGGTCACTTTTTCGATGTTGCGGGTGACAAGCCGGACCTTCGGCGTTTCATCGGACCGATAGACCCGCACGGTCTCCGCCACCAATGTCCGCGCCGTCAGCCTGGCAATGGCGTTTTCGGCGGCAGGTGCCATGGGTCCGGTCACTTTGCGGTAATATTCGAGCGCCTTTTCGGCGTCGAGGAGTTTTTCTTCGTACACTTGAGCGATGGCGTAGATCGCGTTTTGGCCCCATGTGTTTTCGGGATACTTGTCCGCCAGTTGCTGCCAGCGGCGAATGGCTTCCTCGTAGTTCTTCTGTCTGAGGGCAATCGTCCCCAACGTAAAGAGAATCTGCGGTGCCCGATTGTCGAGCGGATGCGCCGCCAGAAATTTGTGGAAAGCCGCTTCGGCCTCGGGATACTTTTCCGCCACGTACAGACTCACTGCCTCCTGATATTCGGCGTCAATGATCAGTGTTTGGGCCTCACTCCACCGGGGGTGTGTGGGAAATTGTTCAACAAACGTTCGCCAACGTTCGATCGCTTTGCCGAAACGCTGCTGGCGGAGATACACCGTTCCCAAAAGAAAGATCGCCTCCGCCCGCTCGGGGCTTTTCTCGGCTCGGGGATCGGCCAGGAATTCCATGAGGACTTTTTCCGCCTCGTCCCAGTGGTGGAGGTGCGCGTATCCCTGCGCCATTTGCAGATAGGCGGCTGGCACCCGCCTGTCCTTGGGAAAGCGCTCCAGAAACTGTCTCAGATAGTTGACGCCCTGGCTAAGGTCCTCATCCGTGTTTGGTGATGGCATGTCCCGGGTTTCGGCCAGACGAAACGCCGCCGTGGCGACTTCCTCATCGGGTTGATCGCCAAACTTGCTGAGTAAATCCTCCCAGACCCGGCGGGCCTCTACGCTGCTATTCATCGCCAGCAGGACTTCGCCCAAATAGAGTCGCGCCTGGATCTCGCGCACATCACCGGGAAATCGCTGGAGAAAGTCGCGATAAGCCGTCGCCGCCTGCGGCCACTCCGACGCCAGATGGTGGCACCGGGCAATCTGAAAGGCAATCCGCGTCTGGAGAGACGGGCTGGGATTCACCTCCAGCGCCTTGGTGTAAAACTCCCGTGCTTTGTTATAGTCCGGTTTTTCTTCCAACGGATTGGTGGGCTGAAAATAGCGGTCGGCAAATTCAATATAGATGGTGGCCAGCTCATCACTTCGCTCCGCGGAAAGGATGCGCTGGGCCTCATCGCGATAGATGGCCTCGGCTGCGGCAAAATCGCCCTTGCGTGCCAAAGCGAGCGCCTGCCCAAAACGAAACCAGTACCGCCACGCACTTTTTGGGAAATCCTTTTCTGCCTGTTGAAAGACCTCCACGGCCGCGTCGTACTGTTGCTGAAGATAGAGTGCCCGACCTTTTAGATACATGAGATAATCTGATTGAGCGGGTTTTTTGGTCAGCTCCTCGTCAATGAGTCGCACCGCCTTATCGTAACGGTGGTCCTGGATCGCTTCGGCGATCTCGCGCGGCACCGCGGGCAGACCGACAAGGTGCTCCAGCCGCATCTGGGGAGATTCCGGAGGTGGGGACTCTGCCCCAAAAAGAATGGTTCCCCCAAGCAGGACCAGCACGCTGAATAGCAGACCGCCGGCGCGACACGAGTTCATCCGCAGCATGGCCGATACTCCCTTCTGGACCTGGCCGAACGTATTTTCTGGAAGAGATGAGCTATTTGCATTAATCAATTATGGCACACGGGTGGGGCAGGCTGGGCCACCCGTCGCCGGTGAATCCTTGGACTCGGTGCCCAACCCGCGGGCGTTTATTTCCGTGCAGAGCGATGACCGCTGCCCCGGCGACACCGAATGACACACCTCTCAAAACGATGGTTTTTCTTGGGGTGCCGGTGATGCGGCCGGCGTCTGCCCCACCACGACATGGCTTAGACGCAAAAAGTTGACCACTCGTTCCCGCAGGTTGCGATGCGGGGAGGGGTTCACGGCCGCAGCGTGTTGGCGGGTTGAACGTTACCCTTCTGCTTTGGGATGAAACGGGACGGACCACCCGGGGGCTTTGCGGACAAATTTCTGCACCCGCTTACCGATTATATCGCAGGCATAAATGTTGCCCTGGGAATCAAGAGCGATCCCGTGGACCCAGTTCAGCTCGCCGGGCTTTTCTTTGCCATCTTCACCCTTGGGGACGGTCCAGAGCTGACGCAATCGACCGCTGGGATCAAATCGCATGAAAAGCTGGTCCTTGGGGGGACAGCTCAGGACTTCGTCGGTTTCCCGCCATTCCATGGGCGAACAGCCGCATATCCAGATCTGGTCATCCGCGGTGATCCAGAAACCCCAGGGTACGAGGAGGTCCTGCCATACGTCGAGCAACTTCCCCGACTGGTCGAAGACCTGCACTCGGGCGTTGTTGCGATCCGCCACGTAGAGTCGGCCTTTGGAATCCACGACGATGGCGTGAGGGAGATTGAACTCTCCCGGCTGCGTGCCCATCTTGCCCCACTCGCCCACATATTGGCCTTCGGCATCGAAGTGGACCACCCGCGCGTTCCCGTAACCGTCCGTCACGAAGACATGGCCTTCCGGTGTGATGGCCATATCAGTGGGCTTATAGAAATGGGTCTTGTCGCAACCGGGTTCGCCGGGTGTTCCCAGGATGCGGAGAATCTTTCCCTTTTGATCAAGCTCATACACCGCATGATTGCCCACATCGCACAACCACACGTGTCCGCGATGGTCGATCTTGATGCTGTGGGCGAGCATGCCTTCCAGGTACTTGCCGAAGACCTCCTCTCCCCAGGTGAAAAGCAATTTTCCCGTTGCCGCGTCATAAACGTGGACAGGGGGAATGGCTCGGGTGTACACCCAGACCCGGTCTTGTTTGTCCACAAACACCGATGGCGTTTGCCCCCATACCAGACTTTCCGGTTTCTGGGGCCAGGCGGGATCGACAAAGTAGCATGTGGAGAGCGTGACCCGCGGATAGGGGACCTGCTGGGCCAGATTGGGGACGTTCTGTTCGCGAGAAGCAGTCTGTTCAGCGGCAGGGGGCGCACCGATTCCGCTCAATAAAATGATCAATCCCAGAGCAGTGGCGGCCTTTCGGACGCAGCGCAACAGGGTAGGGGAACATGTCATGGCACAAGCTCCCTGAAAACCGACTTTTTGTTCCGCGGTCATTTCCAAAGTTGCCGTCATTGTGGTGGAATTGAAAGGAAAAGTAAAGCGCGGGAAGAAGGAACTTATCCCCGTTTTTTGGAAGGATGGCGAGAAGCGATCACCGCCGCGAGCATGGTGGTGTTGGGGTCGTGGGTATGTGCCGCACTCCATATGGAGTGCGGGGCTTTAGCCCCGCTTTCGGCGCGGGACTTCAGTCCCCGCCGAAGGAAAATGGTTGATCGAACGTTAAACGGTGGACGTGACAAGCACGTCCCTCCGAGAAATCGTTCGGAGGGGCACGCTTGTCGTGCCCGGTGAGGATGGATGGGGCATCAATCGGTGTTCGTCGGACCCGACAAGCGGGTCCCTCCGATATGCGGACCTGACAAGCAGGTCCCTTCGAAAAAGGTCCCACCGAGAGGCGAACATATGCGGTAGGGGCAATTCATGAATTGCCCCTACCGGTGGACGCTTGTCGTGGTCGCGGCAAAACACCGCCAACGGCAAGGCGGTGAAGGCTAAAGCCTTCACCGAAAAGCGGCGATGAATCGCCGCACTCCATGGAGTGCGGGGCTTTAGCCCCGCTTTCCGCGCGGGACTTCAGTCCCCGCCGAAAGGCAATGGATGATCA
>Ga0207433_10001693_pt1 | contig 46640 bp, 50 predicted proteins | sample YelNatPaOPGAMG01_FD_187559 | JGI IMG/M metagenome (GOLD analysis project Ga0207433, IMG submission 187559) | Hot spring thermophilic microbial communities from Obsidian Pool, Yellowstone National Park, USA - OP-RAMG-01 (SPAdes) (version 3) | ecosystem: Environmental > Aquatic > Thermal springs...
AGAGGTTATCTTTGATGCTATATTTCTTCGCTCTTTCCCACTCTCAACTAGAAATGTAAAAAGAATATTAAAGAAACTTAATTTTATTATAGTAGGTAATAAAGGTTATTTTACCTATCTTAATTATCACCTTTTAAGATAACACAACCTTGTTTTTGCAATTGTGAAAATTTACTAATTTTAAAGAGAATAATTTTCTTTTCTAATATCTAATTATAAATTTTTATATTATCCTCTTTTATCTATCTACCAATTTATATTCTATTGATGCAAGCGAATAAAAACAAATATTTAAAAATAATCATTGTTTTATAATAAAATGGATTATCTAAATCTTTTAGCAGAATCCTTGGGAATACCTGTTTATTTGTTAATCCTAATTTTAATATGGAGTTTGATATGGAAAGGAATAGCTTTATGGAAAGCAGCAAGGAAAAATAACCTTTTCTGGTTCATTTTAATACTTCTTATAAATACTATAGGCATTTTAGAAATTTTGTACGTTTTCGTATTTTCAGAAATGGATTTAATGAAAAAAAATTTTGCAAAAAAAAGAAAAAAAGTTAAAAAGTTTGTATAAAATTTTTATGATTTCTTTTTAATGATCATTAGTTATTCTAAACTAAGTTAAATCAAGAGAGCTTTAAAATCTTTAAAGCGCAATATCAAACAGAAATTAATAAGAAATTCAGAAAAAAAAGAAAACTAAAAAATTTAATAAGCATAAATACTAACTATATTAATGGCATCATATGATATTTTTGGCAACATCGCTATAATAAAATCAGAAGGTAAAACTAAAAAAGAAAAATTATTAGAAGCTAAAGAGTTGTTGAAAAAACCAGGAATAAAAACAGTTCTTGAAAAATCAACTAATATCAAGGGAATCTATAGGACAATAAAAACTAAATATTTAGCTGGTGAAAAAAACTTAATAGCTTTGTTAAAAGAAAACTCTTGTTTATTCAAATTCAATGTAGAAAAATGCTATTTTTCTCCGAGATTGTCGAACGAAAGACAAAAAATATCTGAAAAAATAAACCAAAATGATAAGGTTTTGGTTATGTTCGCAGGTGTAGGAGCATATCCAATAGTGATATACAAATACAAAAAACCAAAAAAAATAATTGCAATTGAAATAAACAAAGAGTGTTGCAAATATTTCAAAGAGAACCTTAAGCTAAACAAAATACAAGAAAAAATAATAGAAATAATAGAAGGAGATGTAAGAAAAAAAATAAACAAAGGTTTTATAAAAAAATTCGGAAAATTTGATGTGATTGTTATGGCAAGGCCGAACTTAAAAGAAAGCTTTTTAAAATACGCGCTGAAAGTTTCAAAAAAAGGAACTAGGATATTTTATTATGGTTTCTGTAGAAATTCTGAATTAAACAAACTTTTAGATCAACTAAAAAAAGAAGCAACTGATAATAAAAATAAAATAAAATTTGTAGAAATAGCAAAAGCTGGAGAAATAGCCCCTTATAAATACAGATACAGAATAGAAATTAAAGTTATTAAATAATTTTTTCTATTTTATTTAAAAAATCTATATACTTTATGCAGTCCTCTCTTGTTATTCTAGGATTATAAGAAGAGTATACAATCTTGTCACATATTCTCTTGTCTTTTTTTTCAACAGCTATATCTTTATAACACATATTTTTATAAGAATTTTCTATATCTTTGTCAGAAGCATAAGTTAATTTTTCACACAGCAAAACATCTTTTGTTTTTTTATAAAGTTTAATATAGCAATAATTTCTTTCATTTTCTCCGATTATCTTTTTGCAAGTCTCTTCTCCAGCATAACCTTCTTCCACAGCTATTCTATAACAAATATCCTGATAATAAGTTTTTAAATTTAATATTTTGTCACATATCGAAGGATTTTTTTTAAATTCTGATATCTGTACATAGCAAACAGATCTTTTATCAATGTTCAAAATTTTTTCACAAAGATTCTCGTTTAATGTAAAAATAGCTATACTCATATAACATTTATCATAAAAAGATATCTCATCTTTTTTTGATAACTTATCTTGTATCTTTTCACATAGTGCAGTGTTTTCAGTAGCTATTCCAACTCTACTATAACACTCATCAACAAAAGTCTGTTCTTCAAAAGCATTGCATATTGAAACATCTTTAGTAGATGCTGCATAATCTATGTAACATCCAATTTTCCATTTCTGATCAAATTTGTCACACTCTTCTATATACAATCTTACGTTATAATTGATTGTACCCTCTTTTTTTTCTTGAAAGACTTTAGAATAACAACTGTATTTAATATTTGAATCTTCAATTTCATTACATAAAAATTCATTTTTTGTTAATTTAGCTATCTCTGTATAACACAATTCTTTTTTCTTTTTTTCTTGTATCTTTTCACATAGTGCAGTGTTTTCAGTAGCTATTCCAACTCTACTATAACACTCATCAACAAAAGTCTGTTCTTCAAAAGCATTGCATATTGAAACATCTTTAGTAGATGCTGCATAATCTATGTAACAAGTTCTTTTTAAATCCTCTTCGAATTTTTCGCATTCACTTATATAAGGTTTTTTTCTTCCAATCAAATCTTTTAAATAGACAAAAGACACAAAGAATATAAAAATCAAAATTATAACACTGATAAATTTTAAAAGATCCTTAAATGAGTTTATTATCATATTTTAATTAAGAAAATATTTTTTATAAACATTTTGCCAATAAACTGAATTATAAATATCAATATCTATTTTCTAGCCAATTCTGAAATTATCTCTTGTTTTTTTTCATCCAAATAGTTCATTTCGTTTTCATCTAAATCCAATACATTCTTACATTCTTTATTTATAATCAAAGGTAAAAAAAAACTCTCTTTGATAGCTTTCTTTTTTGACATGTGACAAAACCTAGCATATTTTTCTATTACTGATTTTTTGTTAGCATTTCTTTGGTTTGAGAGCCATATTTTTAATATCCTGGAAGGCCTTTTGTATTGCACGAAACTTTTATTTTTTTGTTTTGCTGCAGAAGACACACCAAAAGTTAAAAAAAGATTTTGATAGAGCAAAAATCTGTAATACTGCTGTTTATAAATTCTTTTTTTAAATAAATCAGCTTTGCTTAGAGCATCGTAAGCCTTTGCTAAAGCTATGTCTCTATACTCTAAAGGAATATTTTCTTCAATCCACAAAGCTATTTCATCTATTTCCATGTTTATATTATCAAACAAATTCAAAGTTTTTTCATTTGTAAAATCTTGAAAAAGTTTTTTTAAAACATCGAATATACTTTCTTCTTTTTCTCTATCAAAAATTTCTGTTGTCTCTTTATTTTCAAGATTGATAATAGATTGAAGATCGTTCAAAGCTGAGCGAACATCTCCTTTGGATTTTTCTGCTATAATCTCTAAAATCTCTTTTTTGATTTCTTTTTTTTCTTTTTTTATAACTCCTTCCAATATCTCTATTATGGCTTTTTTGCTGAGCTTCTTTAAACTAATTATTTTACATTTTTGTCTAAGAGGAGAAAATTTTTTTTGCCATATATCGTTAGATGTTATTATTATTGGGTAATTTGTTCTATCTATAAGAACTATCAATTCTTTTAAACCACCCTCTTCAGTGGTAGTCACTCCATCCACTTCGTCCATTAAAACTATTTTCCCTTTTTTAAAAAGAGAATTGTGGATCACTGCAGGTTTTAAAACCTCTTCAAGTTTAACTCTGTTTCTTAAATCGCTAGCGTTCAATTCCATTATTTCTAAATCGTATTCATTTGCGAGAGCTATTGCAAGAGAAGTTTTGCCGCTCCCCGGAGGTCCGTTTAAAATAATAGCTTTCTTTTTAGGGAAATCCTTAAAAAAATTTTTTAATTCTCCTATAGCGATGTTTTGTTCTTTTATCTCAGAAAAACTTCTCACACGATATTTTTCTATTAAAGGCATTTCCATTTTAAACAATTCCTTTGCCTGCTAAAACAAAACTAGCTATTAAAGATTCAAGTTGAACAAACTCGTCACTTCCTTCTGTAATTCTGAACTCAGTTTCTCCAACTTTTTCTATGAGCCTTAATTTTAAATCATCATCTAAAGGAAGGTTCCATACTTCTTTCTGAATATACTTTATCATATCTATTCCAGCTATAGACTCCCTTAACATTAAATCCAACAATTTTTCTTTAGCTTTTATAAAATCTCCGCTCAAAGCATATTCCAAGACTATTCTAGTTTCTGAATACTCTGCTTTTGAAACCAAAGTATTTACCAGCTCTTTTGTTATTTTTTGAGATATTGAAGCACATGCCTGTAACATGTTTATAACTCTTCTACAATCTCCCTCGCTAGCTTCGTAAAGTGCTTCTATTGCATTATCGTCTATCTGAATTTTCTCTTTTTCTGATATAATCCTAACTCTTTTTTCTACATCTTTTTTTTCTAATAATTTAAATCTGAAAACAACACACCTGGACTGTATTGGATCTATAATTCTAGAAGAATAATTAGCAGACATTATGAATCTGCAAGTTCTTGTAAAATTTTCCATTGTTCTTCTCAGGGCTTGTTGTGCTTCTCTTGTGAGAGCATCTGCTTCATCCAAAAAAATAACTTTAAAAGGAACTCTGCCTATAGGTTTGGTCCTTGCAAAATCTTTTACTTTTTGCCTTATAACATCTATTCCCCTTTCATCACTCGCATTTAATTCCAAAAAATTTTCTTTCCAATTTTCTCCAAACAACTCTTTTATAACGATTAAAGCCAAAGTTGACTTGCCAGTACCAGGAGGTCCAGCAAACAACATATGAGGAATATTTAAACTATCTGTTAAATTTTTAACTTTTTTTACAATCTCATCTTGTCCAACGACTTCCTCGAATTTTTTAGGCCTGTATTTTTCAGTCCATATTGAAGTATTTTCTAAAAAATCCATTTTAATTAATTAACATATCTCAGAACAAATATTTTATAAACATTATTATTCTCGACTAAACTACATATTAGGAATAAATCTCAATTACTTAAATAAACTAAGCATAAAAATTATTAAAAGATTAATCTCTAAACTAATCTACATATTTCATAATAAATATTAAATTTAAATAATATTAAAACCTATATTTTTTATGGTCTACTCTATTAAATTCATACCTATAGATTACGATTATTTTGATTTTCATGGAAAAACCTATGCGCGGGTATTTGGAAGGACAGACAAAAACAAAAGAGCATGCGTCATAGATTCTTGCGATATCTATTTTTGGGCTATTCTAAATAAGAACATTTCAGATAAAAAAATTAAAGATATACAAAAAAAAATAGAAAACATCCAAATAGAAAAAGAGATTAGAGTTACAAAAGTTTTAAAAACAGAAGTTCATGAAAAAAATTTTTTAGGAAACCCTGTAAAAGCTATAAAGATTTTTATAAGCAATACAAAAGATGCAAAAAAGGTTGCTGAAAAAATAAACTTTCCAGAAATTGATAAAATAAGAGAATACGATATAAATTTTTTAACCAAATATATTTTAGAAAGAGGCTTAAAACCTCTAGTTTGGTACGATATCGAAGGAGAAATTTTAAATCATTCTGAAGAATTCGGTGGATTAGATTTGTCTTTAAACGTTGATGTTTGTTTAAAATTAGAGAAGATATCAGAATCAAAAGAACAACCGCAATTTAAACCAAAAGTTTTGGCTTACGATATAGAAACAGAAGAATTCGATATAGGAAAAGGAAAAATTCTAATGATATCCTTGGTTGGAGAAAATTTTAAAAAAGTTCTTACATGGACTAAAAAATCAAAGAAAAATTATGTAGAAAGTTTTAAAGATGAAGCCGAGATGATAGAAAATTTTGTTAAAAACATAAAAAATTACTCTCCTGATATTTTAGTTGGATATTTTTCTGATGGTTTTGATTTACCCTACATAAAATCAAGAGCAGAAAATAACAAAGTTAAATTAGAGATAGGTTTAGATGATTCTCCTCCTTCTTTTTCCCATGGAAAAATCTTAACAGGAAAAATAAAAGGAATAGTTCATATAGATTTGTTTAGATTTATAAGAACAGCTTATTCGCAATATTTACAATCCGAAACTTTATCTTTAAATGAAGTTGCATCTGAATTCTTAGGAGAAAAAAAATTAGATTTCGAATTCAAACATTCTTCAAAAATTGATCATGAAGGATGGGAAAACTATTTTGAGTATAACTTACACGATTCTGTTTTAACTTATAAACTTTTTGAAAAAATCTGGCCAGACTTATTAGAATTTTGTAGAATAATTCAAGAACCTTTGTTCGAAATATCGAGAGACGGCATGTCTACTTTGGTAGAAAATTATGTAATTCATCACATCTCCAAATTTAACGAAATAATAGAGAAAAAACCTTTTTACAACGAAATTAATGAAAGAATTGAAAGAGAAAAATACAAAGGAGCTTTTGTTTTACAACCAAAAGCAGGAATGTACGAGAATTTGGCTTTTTTTGATTTTACTAGTATGTATGGAAGTGTTATAGTAAGTTATAATTTATCGAAATCATCTTTTTCCGAAAAAAAAATTCCAAATTCTTATGAGGTTAAGCTAGAAAACAAAAAAGTTTATTTTTCTAAAAAACCAGCATTTTTTCCAGAGTTATTAAAGGAAATTATAGAGAAGAGAAAAGAATACAAAAAAGAATTTTCAAAAAATCCTAATCCTTTCACTAAAGCAAGAAGCAATACTTTTAAACTTTTAGCTAATGCTTCTTATGGTTATCAAGGATTTTTCGGAGCAAGATATTACTGTTTAGAAGCTGCAGCAGCAACAGCAGCTCTTGCAAGGAAGCATATAAAAGAAACTATAGATTTTGTCAACAAAAAAAATTTTAATGTTATATACGGAGACACGGATTCTATTTGTCTGCAGCTTGGAAATCATTCTAAAGAGGATGCTTTAAAATTATTGAACGAAATAAACGAAAATCTTCCAGGAATTATGGAATTAGACTTAGAGGATTTCTATAAAAGAGGAATATGGGTAACGAAAAGAACAGGAGAGTTTGGAGCTAAAAAAAAATACGCATTGATTAACGAGGAAGGGAAAATAAAAATAAGAGGGTTCGAAACTGTAAGAAGGGACTGGTGTAATTTAGCAAGAGAAATTCAAAACAAAATTTTAGAGTCTATATTAAGAGAAGGTAATGAAAAAAAAGCTTTGGAATTCCTTAAAACAGTGATAAAAAAATTAAAGAACAGGGAAATAGATTTGAGTATGTTAATAATAAGAACCCAACTAAAAAAATCCATTCACGAATACAAAGCAGAAAGTCCGCATGTAACAATAGCAAAAAAAATGTTAGAGAAAGGAATGCCTGTTGATATAGGAATGTTAATAGAATACTACATCTCAGAATCAGATTCAGGCAAGAAAAACAAAAATTCAAAAACAAAGATTCTTGTTAGAGAAAGAGCAAAATTACCAGACGAACCTGGAGAATACGATATAGAATATTACTTAAACAACCAGATTTTTCCAGCAGTTGAAAATATTTTTGAAATTTTCAATGTAAATATAAAAGAATTGTTTCAGAACACAAAACAAACTAACCTGGATAATTTTTCTATTAAGAAAAAATGAATAAAAACTTAAAATATCATGTTTTTAACCATCTATAAATTTTAAAATTAACAAATTTGTTATAAAAATAAGTTTCTCTTAAAATTTTTTGAAATTTTACTCTAAAGTTTTGGTTTTGCAAGAAAATTTTTATAATCCTTAAAATACTTAAATCATTCTGTACCTTTTATTAAAGGAACAAATACAAAACCAGGATACTCTTTTTTTTCGATTTTTTTGTTTTTTTTAATTTGAAAAATTGAATTTTTTACAGGCATAACTAGGATTCCATTTTTTTTCAATTGTTCTAATAAAATTTTTGGAATCCTGTCATAAGATGCGCTTACAAGAATTCTGTCAAATGGAGATTTCTCCTTAAGCCCTTTGGTTCCATCTCCATAAAAAATTTTTATATTTTTATAATTCTTTAAATTCTTCTTTGATCTTTCTACTAATATCTTAATTCTTTCTACACCATAAATCTCAGAATCTTTCAAAATTTCAGAAATTAGAGCAAGAACATAACCGCTTCCACTACCTACCTCTAAAATTTTTGGTTTTTCTTTTAAATTATATTTTTTCAAATTATCCAATTCTAATAAATTTAACATGAATGCAATAGTATAAGGTTGGGAAATGGTTGCACCAAAACCTATACTTAAAGGCTCGTTTTCATAAGCATACTCTTTTAAATTTTCTGGAACAAAATCTTCTCTTTTAACTTTTCTAAATGCATCTAATATCTCTTTAGAAAAACCATCTTTTTCCAATTCTTCTATAAGTTGTACTTTGTTCATATCTTAAAATATTCAAAAATAATGTTATAATGCACCCCTATAACCAAGTCTTCTTAATCTCCTTCTTATATCATCAGCTTCTATTCTCCATCTAATATCTCCAGTCTGAGCATAAAGCTCTTCTGCTCTTCTCAAATCTTCTAAGAGCATCATTTGATTCCTTCTAATCATTGCACGATTAGCCCTATAAATAGTAGGAAGATCAAAATAATAATGTATTGTCCTATCAAAAATAAAACATAAAATAACAAAAATTAAACCTATAAAGTAAATCCAATTTGCATCACCTATCTCTTCTCTCCTCATTAACCATATAACCAAAAACACAACTCCATAAACAAACCACGCAAATCTTCTTCCAAAACTACCTCCTACTGATGTATGAACAAACAAAAAATAAATTAACATAGGTAAAAAAACAGTAATCGCTACACCTAATACACCATAAGGCAAAATTATTCCAGTTAGAAAACTATCTGATTTTATATATCTAACAGACAAAATTGCTACTATAAGAGATACAACAAAGATAATAACTCTATTATCACCAAAAACATGCGTCCTATTTATGCTCATAAAAACTATAGAAAAAATTAAAATCAAAATCAGAACTTTTGTGAACAAGAATTCATCTAAGGATTCGTGACCTAAAATAGCACCAAAAAGAGGCCCATAATTTGAATTCACCCAATCTATAAATTTTTCCATATACACATTAGAACTAGCTGCACTCAAGATTTTTATACTAAAAATAGAAACTAATATTAAAACTATAAATAAAAAAAATATTTTTTTAATCAACTCTTTTTTGTTTTTCATTATTATATTTATTAATTCAAGTTTAAAAATATTTGTAGAATCCCAGAACTTAAAAAGCTAACATAGATTTATATTCCAAATTTCCGAAAACTAAATTTAATTAAAAATTTAAGAAACAAAATGCAATAATGCAATCCTAGAATTCTCTCTAAAAAATCTTATAGAAAACTTTATAAACTGCTGTATATTCAAATTAATATTAAAATGAAAAGAGAGTCTGTAATTAAATCGTTTATTTTAGTATTAAGCTTGTTTTTAATTTCAATCAAATTAGTTTTAGGACAATCAGATTCTTCTGATCCTATTGTTCGTTTTGTGGAATTAGTTAAACAATTATTTGGATCTATGAGTATATCAAGAGAATCATTAGCTCCGTGGTTATTAGGTTGTTTGTTATTTATGGTTGTTTATAGTATTATTAAAGAGATACAACTTTTTGAAACAACAGAATCAAACTTTTTTGTAAGTGTTATTATATCTGCTATTATAACTTTTTTGGCTTTCCTTTACATGCCAGATGTTATAATAAAAATGATTGGACCTCAGTATAGTGTTTTAGGAGCAACTATCCTTACATTAATACCTTTTTTAATTATGTTTTATTTTACTGTTTTCATTGTTAGATCTTTAGTTCTTGGTAAACTTGCATGGTTTGTTTTCGTAGTTTACTATGCTGGGATCTTTGTTTCACTGTTCTTACAATCTGTTGGTGAGAGTGAAGACTGGGTTAATTCATCAACATTACCTTATATAATAGGGATAGGAGGGGGAATTGTAATGTTTGCTTATCTAGGTTGGTTTAGAAATTTTTTCTGGAGGGAGGTATTAGCATCTAAAGTCGAGATTGCAGAGAGAAGAGGACAGGCAGCTGCAGCAATGACCCGAATTTTAAATCAACAATTAAGAGAATATGCACGAAGAGGTCCTGCTCCTTAATTCTCAAAAATAATTAATAAAAATTCATTCAAATTTTAGATATTTATAAAATTCTAAAAATAAAATAGAGCAAAAACCATATTTATTTTTTAAATATAAAAATTATAATACACAAGCTTTATACTTAAGAATATCTTTTAGATAATAATTTAGAAATAGCTTTTTTATGTTTTTATATTTTAAATCCCAAAAATACCTTAATTTAATTATTAATGGTTATTCAGCTTTTTATCAAAACTTGAGTTATAAAATCAATAAAATATTTAAAAACTATTACTCTTTATTATTCTAATGATAAAAAAAATTAAAAATTTTAAATTTAAATATTTTTTAATATTCTTTTTAATTGTTTTAATCTATGCATCTTTAAATATAAAAGCTCAAAATCCTGCAGATATTCCAGTTATTGGAAAAGTAAATCCAGAAACAGGGCTTCCTGATAGTTTTGACAAATTCAAAGAAAGCGCAGAGAATCTCTCTAAAGAAGAAATTAGAAAAGAGTATTTAAAAAGAGAATGGACAAAAATTCTTGCAAAAAACGAAGTTTTAGGCCCTATACTTTTTTATACTGATAAGTTTTTTTCATTCTTTAATCCAATATGGAAATTTGCTTTTGGTATAGAATTCTCTTGGTCTTGGCAATTTTTTCTATCTATAATTTTATGGATAACTATTATAATTATTATTTATAATCCGCTAAAAGCATTTACAAACCTTAACACTTTTTTAAATATTATAATATCAATGATAGTAGCTATATTAGCTGGAAGTGGAGGAGTAATAAAAACAGCAACAGAATTTCTAAATATTTTCATAACAAATATCTGGTTAATTGGAATAATTTTGCTTTTATTTATAATTTTTTTGTATTTCTATCCAGAGTTTTTTGACAAATTAGGAAAAGAGCTTAAAGAAGAGGAAGAGAAAGAAAAATTAGAAAGATCAAAAGAAAATATTTTTGGAGCTGGAAAAGTATCACAAGAATTTTTTAAAAATAAATAAATTATATTTGGATAATTAAGAAATCTTTTAATAGAAATAATCTTAAAAAGCTCCGGTAGCTCAGTTGGTAAGAGCGCATGCATGGTAAGCATGAGGTCCAGAGTTCAATCCTCTGCCGGGGCTTTCCACATCCACATATATTTATTTTTTTGCATCATAAATTTTATTAATTTTAATTCTAAATTGCAAGTTCAAAAATCTTAACAGACTAATTAAATTCGAAAAATTTAAATGCTTATTTTTGTTAGATAAAAAATGAATTTAGTTGAAACAATTAATAAAATTTTAAACAGAAAAAGAACCTTTCATGGAACACTTCGAAAAATTCATAATATAAACCCTTTCCTTTCTGTTTTAGAATTAGAAGTAGAACCGGATAAAAAGTATAATGATAGTAAAAATGATTATGTGCAACTAATTTTTTATTCTTTTGTTAGCCCTTCTTATCTTAATAAAAAAGTTTCTATAAAAATAGAAAAACAAGGTTTCTTTAAAAGAAGAATAAATCAGAGCATTTCTACAAATCTAAGTATTTATAGAGTATCCTTATCAGAATCTTTAATAAAAAATGTAAAGAAAAATTTAGCAGAATATTTAGTAGAATATGCTCTGAATAGGTTGAATTTTGAGAGAGGTTCTGATTAAAAATTAAATAATTAAATTTTCTATACTTATCTCCAAACTTGCTACTGGCATTTTTATCTTGTTGTTACTCAAAACATAAGGAGATATTTCTCCAATAAAACCTATTGGTTTATTATTAACAATTATCTCCCCACATCTCCCACTTATAAACGAAGGATGTTCACTTTCTCTAATCTCGTAATTTATATTCAACATTCTCATTAGGTAATCAATGGTTTGTTTTATCTCAGTAAAGTTAGCTTTTTCATGACATAAAGATATAGCTAATCTCTCTATTTCTTCGATTTTAGTTTCACAACTATTGTTATTTTTGAATACTTTCCCGATCTCAAATATCTTTTGAGGATAACTTGAATCAAGATTTTCACTTAGAACCTGGATATTTTGAGCTAAAAGAGAGGTTCTCAATATATTGTTTTCTGTTTTTGAGTTTATTATCTCTATTAAATCATCTTTGTATTCTTTTATGCACAAATTCTTAAATTGTTTTTCTTTTGTCGAAAGATGATAACTAGAAACTTCTATTAAACCTAAACCTATCAAAATTTCAGAAATTTTTCTTTTAAGTATAGAAATCTTGTTTTCTTCTCCTATAGTTGAAATGTTTGGTATTTCTGGAATCAATTTTTCATAACCATAAGCAATTGCTATTTCTTCTCCAATATCTACTTCGTGTAAAATATCTGTTCTATAAGGAGGAATTAAAGCTATAGACTTGTTTTTATTTTTCTCATAACCTATACCCATCTTTCTAAGAAGTTTTATTATATCTTTCTCTTTTAAATTTAAACCTATCAACTTATTTATGTTTTCTATAGAAAAAACCATCTTTTCGTATTCTAAATTAGGAGAAAAAAATTTCTCTTTATCTATTATCTCAGTTGAGTATATTTCTCCACCCATATCAGCAATTGCACAAACTATTATGTTGAGGGTTTTTTGTAAATAATCTCTGTTAAAACCTGAACACTCTATAAATACATCCTTAGTGCTTTCTATTATTTTTCCTGTAGTTTCAGAATTTATTATAGGAGGCATAGACAAAATTTTTCCTTCAGAATCTTCAAAAATAGGGAAAGTCTTTAAATCTTTTAACAAATAAGCGTATTCTCTACCAGTAGGATGTTGCAATAGAATCTCTTTTCCATTCAATTCTCTTGGAAAATCAAGAGGCTGAAATCTAATTTCTTCTGGTTTTTTTGCTAAAAATTTTATAGGAAACTTTATTTTTTCTAAAGGATATATGCCTATTGCTAACCTTCTCCTATCTCTTCCATAACTGCCATGCAATCTCTCTTGAATATCTATTACTTCCTTTATTTTTTCATCATCAAAATTTATTTTTCTTATCACTGCGCAAGCTGTGTAAGGTCTAACTTCCTTAACTGATTTATCTATTATTATTTTATAGTCTTTAGATTTCTTAACATGATATTTTTTGATTTTACCTTTTCCAATAAACATACTTATAGCTCGACTAAAACCTTGCATTGACAACAAATCTGGTCTGTTAGGATACACCTCAACAGAAATCTCTTCTTCTGTTAGGTTTTCTATAGGAGTTCCAAACATAGAGATTTTGTTTTCAATATCCTGATTTATCTTACCTATTATTTTTTCCAATTCTTTTCTTTTTAAACTAAGTACTGTCATTTTAAATGTTCCAGATTTTTATTTCTCTTAATAGGGACAAGTTATTTTTATACATCTCCCTTAAATCTGTTATATTAAAAAATTCCATTATTATTCTATCAAATCCAGGACCCCATGCTAATACAGGAATATGTTTTCCAAAAAAAGGTATAGTAACTTCTGGTCTGAAAATACCAGCACCTCCTAACTCAACCCATTTCTTAAAAATAGGATGAAATACATCTATTTCAAGACTTGGTTCTGTATACGGAAAATACGATGGCCTGATTCTTATGTTTTCGTAACCCATTTTTTTAAAAAACTCTTTTAAATATCCTATGAGTTGTCTAAAATTAGCATTTTCATCCACAACTATCCCTTCTGTTTGATTAAATTCAAATCCATGTGTTGCATCTAAGCTCTCGTTTCTAAAACACTTACCAATTGCAAAGTATTTTGCAGGATACTCCCGATTCTTCGCTATTTTCAACAAAGTTTGCGAAGATATACAAGTTGTATGGGTCCTGAGAACAACTTTTCTTGCTTCTTCTTCTTTCCATTCGTAATTCCATCCTTTACTTCCTTTAATTTTACCCTCATGAGCTTTTTTAACTTCTTTAATTAGTTTCTTTTCCTTTAATTCAGCGACTTTATCTTTAATAAAAAAAGTGTCTTGCAGTTCTCTAGCTGGATGATCCTGGGCTGTGAACAAAGCATCAAAATTCCAAAATCCAGAAACAACTAAATTCCCACTCATTTCTTTAAATCCCATTTCTAACCAAATTTTTCTAGCATATTCTATTGCTTGGTTAACAAAATGTTTTTTTCCACCGTATATTTTAGGAACTTTGCTTAATATATCGTACTTTCTAAATTTTTTTCCTTTCCAAGAACCTTTTTTGATAATTTCAGGAGTCAAATTTTCTATAGTTTCTTTTAAAGAAGAAAAATCATATTTCATTAACTTTTCTCCTAATTCTGTAACATCTATAACTATTTTTTTCTTTTCTTTTATTTCCAGAATATCTTTTCTTGAGATAAGGTTTTCTAATGCGTATTTTTCTTCTGGGCTTAGGTCATCTAAATTTTTTGGAAGTGATTCTAAAAATTTTTCTTCTAATGTCTTTTCAATAATCTCTTCTTTTTTTGCTATTAAAATTAGATTCCCGTCTTTTAAATCTACTATTAGCTTTTTTTTCAATCTACCTATGGCTGCTTTAAATTCGTTATCGTTTAACTTAGTTTCTTTTTTTGCATTATCTAGAGATATAAAATTTTTTTCTAATATCAAATTCATTATTTTCCTTTCGGGAAGTCCGTTTTTTAAATAAATTATCCCGTTAATACCAAGATCAACTATTTTTTCTTTTTTTATAGAAAAATTTATTATTTTTTTGTTTGCCAAAAATTCTAGAGATCGCATTATCGCAGTTTTGTTTATCTTAGTTTTTTCATAAATTTTTTCTAAACTGCCTTCTTTTAAATACGGGATTATTTTTATTTCATTAGGACTTAGATATTCAACAATCTTCTCTATTTCCAAATTCTCTGGTATCTCCATCTTTAAATATATGAAAAGAGTTTTATAAATTTAGTGCAAAATAGCTATCCGCTGCTTTCTTAGCTTGCTCTGTAGAACCTTTAAGAACAATAAAAAAAGAAATTATTTCTTGTTTAAAATATTTTCTTTCTGAAACAAATGTCATAATTGTGTTTGTTTTTTTACACAAACTTATATTCTGTTTTATTCTTGAAATAATTTTTGCTTTTTCTTTTTTTTCCATTCTTTTTATCCTTTCTATATCTATACCTATAATTATGTTATTTTTAGAAGCCAATTTACACATATACTCGTTTAATCCAGAATCTCTTTGTTTTAAAAAATCTTTTCTAGAGTGTATTTCTGGTGAAACCAAAACATCAACATCTTTCATTTCCAAAATTTTTCTATTGAAATATTCGTCTTGAGCCCTAACCATAACTTTTTCTTCCTTGTTTTCTTTTTTTATTTTTTTAATCTCTTTTCTAACTTCATTTATATTTTTGTTATCAATTATTTTCATTTTATATTAAAGAAATTTTTTTTAATTATCTCTAACTATACTTTCATTATAATATTTAAATATCAACTATTTAAAATTTTTACCATATAAATTTTGCGAACTTAAAAGTTTTTAAAACATTTAAAGATCAAATATAATCAGCTATCATATTTTAACAGAAACTAAATATAAGTTTTGGTAAAAATCATCTATTTAAAATCTTAAGAGAATCTTCCAAAATCAGAAAATTATAGTTCCTATGAAATGTTTGTTATTAAGAAAATTATCTAAATTTTGCATATCCCTACTTAATACATAAGTAGGTATTTTATATTTATTTATTATTTTAGCAGCATTTTTATCTAAAATAAAATGTTGCCCTGGTTTGAATTTTTCTTTGAACATTTTCAAAAATTTTTCGCTTGAAATTTCTGGTATGAATTTAGCATTTTTAAATTTTTTAGGATCTTTGTCATACAATCCTTGAACATTAGTTAGATTCACAAAAATAGTATTAAAGTGATTTGCAATCTTCGCGGAAGTTGCATCTGAAGTTTCGTTTTTTTCGTATCTTAAAGCACCACAAAAAACTATATCTTTAATTCTAAGAAGACTTTCTATATCCTTCATATCCATAGGCAATTTTTGATTAGCATTTTCTCCAAAAAAGTAAGTCATAAATTTAGCATTTAATCTAGTTACAGCAATACCTAAAATCCCTTGTAAATAAATTTTTTTTCTAACCTCTCTATCTTCCAAACCTCTTATATAAACTCTAGCTATAGAACCTCCACCGCAAACCACCACAAATTTATAATTTTTTTTATTTTTTAAAAGAACTTTTTTAAATTCTTTAATCAATTGTTTGTCTATATCTTTTGGAACTAGAATACTTCCACCAAAACTTATAACTATCACCTTTTTCATTTTTAATATAACTTTTTTATTTATTTAAATTTTATCACTTTTTATTTTCTTAATCAATTAAAAAATATAAAAAATAAAAAATCTTTATCCTATTTTATTATTTTTAAATATTAAATAAAACTTCTGGATTATTCAATTTTATAAATTCTTTATATATAATTTACCACAACAATTATTTTAATTGTTATTTTTTTCGTATTATTATGATAAAATGGGAACCAGTAAGATTAACTAACGAAATAGGGGAAGAAATAATAAAAAAGTTTTATTTAGGAAGAGATACAAAAATTAGAAGTACTAAAAATACAGCAAGATTAAAACACGGATTAGTAGATATAGATTATTTTGGAATAAATTTTGAAATAAAGTTCGAAAACAAAAATGGAAAATTTTTAGTTATAGATGTATTCGAATTTGAAAAGAATTTGGAGGGGCTTCTAGATTTTATAAAAAGAGAAATAGAAACAGAGAACATATTTTTTAAAGGAATTTTAAAAAACATAGGTAATAGAAGAGAATTTGAAAAATATAAAGAAAGATTGAGATATTTTAAATCAGAAGAAAGCTTGAAAGAAGATTCTTCTGGTAATAAAAAAAGATCAGTATCTTTAGTTTATAAAGTTGAAGAACCTTTATTGAATCTAAATTACGATTCTTTTAGGGAAACAACTTTAAGTTACGCTTTACTGCCTATTTTTGCATGGGCTTATAAAAGGAATTAAACACTGAACAATTTGTTGTCTTTAACATCAAAAATTTTAAGCCTTGCTCCACAATCCAACCATCCGTGAGCATAATTTATACAACCAAAAGAATTAACAAAATCTCTTTTGTCCTCAAAGTACTTAGCATCGGATAAATAATATTCAACTGTTAATATAATTTCTCGAGCTTCTATTTCTCTTTCTTTAACTATTGAATTTTTAGCTATTTTTAAAGCTTTATTTGTCAAATCAAAATATTTTTTAAGTTTATCTTTCTTTATTTCAGAACCCATATAAAACAAAACTAACTATCATTTAAATATTTTTTCAATTAGATTTGTTTTAAGAACTCTAAACTTACTTCTCAAATATTCGAATTTGATTACACACTTGAAGAATTACTTATTGTTTATATTAATTTTTACTAATAATTGTAATAAATCTAAAAATTTTATGAAATGTATTAATTATAAAATAGTTACAAATAATAGAAAAATATTAAAACAAATATTTTTTTTATGAAAAATGCAACTAGAAGTTCTTAAATCAATAGTAGAAACCATAATAAACAAACAAGTTGTTCCAGTGATAGATCTTTTATACAAAAAAAAGAATGTAAACGAATTCCAAATAGCAAAAAAATTAAAACTAACTATAAACCAAACAAGAAACATTCTCTACAAACTTTTAGATTACGGCCTAGTTTATTCAACGAGAAAAAAAGATAAAAAAAAGGGATGGTTTATTTATTTCTGGACTCTGGACATACAAAAATCTCTTAATTTTCTTTACGAAAACCTCAAAAAACAATTAGAAAATTTAGAAACCCAACTAAAATTAAGAAAAGAAAAAAGATACTATTTTTGCAAATCTTGTTCTGTAGAGGTTTCTGAAGAATCAGCTCTTTTAAATGATTTCGTTTGTCCGTATTGTGAAAGTGTTTATGAATTATCGGATAACGAGAAAAAAATTAAAGAACTAGAAAAAAGCATATCGAAAATAAAAGAAAAAATAAACGAGGTATATTCAGAAATAGAAAAGCAAAGCAAGAAATCAGAAAAGAAAAAAATAAAAATTAAAAAACTTAAAAAAGATATTAAAAAAAGATCAACAAAAAAAGATAAAAAAAGAGGTAAGGGAACTGTCAAAAAAAAGAAAAGATGAAGAAATGGTTTGAAAAAAAATTCGAAAGAGACAACGTCCATAGTTATACTCTTAAAAGACTAAACAAGAATCAAAATTTTTTTTATAAATTTTCTAGAATGTTCACAATAACAAACTGGCTAGTTCTGATAAACTTGTTTGTTTATTTTTTGTTACTTTTTTTAATTCAGATTTACGGAGATGAAAAAATTCTTTATTATTTAGCATTACAGCCTTCTAATTTCTTTGCTGGAAATTACTGGACTATATTAACTAGTATGTTCATTCATATAGAAATTTGGCATTTATTTGCAAACTTAATTTCCCTGTATTTCATAGGCAATTTTCTTGAAAGAATAATAGGAAGAAAAAGAATCTTTATGTTTTATATCTTATCAGGCATATTTGCAGGTTTATTCTATAGTTTTTTTTCTTACTATTTTGGGAATACTGTTTTAGGAGCGAGAATATTCGGAGATCCAAAAATCTATGCAGTTGGAGCTTCTGGAGCTATTTTTTCTTTACTCGGTGTTTTGTCAGTATTGACTCCTTACACCAATGTCTATTTAATAGCAGGACCGATAATAGCAATAATTTTACAAGTCATCATAGAAAAAATTTTTATTAGCCAAATATACAGCATAATAGGAATGATAATTTATTTCTATATTCTTCTATCTATACTTTCTATATTTTCTTATGGTCCTTTATTTAAAATTTCTCTACCTATAAAAGTTCCATTTTATGCTCTACCAATCATAGCTATATTGCCTTTAGTTATAATAAGTTTTTTTGTTCAACTACCAATAGGAAACAGCGCACATATTGGAGGATTGTTTGCTGGCTTAATCTACGCATATTATCTCAAAATCAGATACAAAAAGAAAACAGAATTAATTAAAAGATATTTTTCAAGATTCTAATAAACCAAAATATTTTTATATAAAAAATTTTAAATATTATTATGGTTAGTTGGATTTTAATTATAATCTTAGTTTTGATAGGGCTTTTTTTTATCAAAATAAGTTATTTTAAACACAAATTTTTTGTTATACTCCTAATACTATTGGCTCTCTTTCTCTATCTAACAATTAATTATATAAATAGAGAAAACAATTTAGATTTTTCTACTATGGAAGGATTCGTGAGATCTGTCAAGATTTATAAAGGTTGGTTAGCCAACGGATTTCAGAACATTAGGGTTCTTGTAGGAAATGCTGTAAACATGGATTGGAAATCAACAAACGGAACTTTTTCATTTAAAAACAACACCAAAAACACAAGCATTATAAACAAAAATAACAAAGAAAGCGTTACATTCGCAAAATAAAATGAGATTGCTAATGTTCTTAATGATTTTTCTTTTTATTGGTGCTTTTTTTATTATTTCTAATGAAAATCTAAAAATGAACAGCAAAGAAAATATTCTTTATTTTTTTAAAGAATATTCTACATGGATAAACAAACTATTCAATAACACGAAGGTTGTTGTAGGTTATGTTATAAAAATGTATTGGCTTCCTTGATAATATAAACTCTGATATTAAATTTATATATAATCATTATCTAATCTTTCTATGGAAAAATACCTGCCTAAAAAAGATTTTGTTGAAAGAATAAAAAAAGTTTTAGAAGATGAAAAAGATTTTGAAAAATTTTTTGAATATGTAAAATTTCCTCCAAAAAAGTCAATAAGAGTTAACACAATAAAAATAAACGTGGAAGATTTAATTAAAAAAATCCAAAAATACAAATGGAATATAGAACAACCTTTCTCAAATAACCCCGAGATAATAACAGTTGATAAATTAGAACCAGGAGAACTAGGAAAAACAGATGAGCATATCCTTGGTTATTATTATATTCAAGAAATAACTTCCATGATCCCGATAATAATTCTAAATCCTCAACCTAATGATTTTTTACTTGATTTGTGCGCTTCTCCTGGTTCTAAAACAACACAAGCAGCAGCTCTTATGAAAAATAAAGGAACAATTATAGCTAACGATATATCCATTCCAAGAATTAAAATATTATCATCTAATTTAGAAAGATGCGGAGTTACAAATACTATAATAACTAAATACAACGGAATAGATCTGTGTAAAAAATTTAAAAGATACAATTTTTATTTTGATAAGATACTTGTTGATGCTCCTTGTTCTGGAGAAGGAAACTTAAGAACGAGCCCAAAAACTTTTTTAGAATGGAACGAAAGTCTATTAAAAAAATTTTCAAAAAAACAAAAACAATTAATCTCAAATGCATTTGAGATTCTAAAAGAAAATTGCTGTATGATTTATAGCACCTGCACTTATTCGCCCGATGAAAACGAAGAAGTTGTACAATATTTATTAGATAATTTTAAAAATGCTAAAATAGAAGAAATAAAAAACCTAGAAATAAAAACAAGGCCAGGAATAACAGAATGGAAAAACAAAAAATTTCATAAAGATTTAAAAAAATGCATAAGAATATACCACCATGATAATGATACAGAAGGTTTTTTTATATGCAAAATAAAAAAATTAGCTTATGATTCAAAATGCAAAAAATAAGCGCAGGACTTTTAATGTACAAGATTGATAATAAAACCTTGAAAGTTTTTTTAGTTCATCCAGGAGGCCCATTTTGGAAAAACAAAGACAAAGGAGCATGGAGCATACCAAAAGGAGAATGCGAAAATAGCGAGAAACTGCTCGATTGTGCTAAAAGAGAGTTTTACGAAGAAACTGGAATTAAACCGTTAGAATCAAATGAAAATTATATAGATCTTGGAAGTATAAAACAAAAAAACAGAAAAACAGTTCATGCTTTTGCTTTTGAAGGAGATTTTAAAGGAGAGATAAATTGTAGCAGCTTTATAAACATTGAATTCCCTCCGAAAAGCAAAAACTATATTAAGATTCCAGAAGTTGATAAAGGGGAATTTTTCAATTTTAAAGATGCAGAAGAAAAAATAAACCCCTCACAATTCGAACTTTTAGAGAGACTAAAAAATTTTTTAAAATTTGATAATAACAAAAAATGAAAATACTATCAAAAAAAGAAAAAATAGAAATAACAAAAAAATTAGATGAGGAGTTCGGAATAAAAAAAATTCAAGGTACTATTTTACAACACGGAAAAGGTAAGTTAAGAATATTCTCTGGTAATTTAAACAAAGATCTTTTATTAATTCTTAAAAAAAATTTTGTTATAGAAAATATTGGGTTATATTTTGCAAAAGAAGAAAAAGATGAAATTCGTTTGACTTTCGATGGAGTCCAAATTTTTAAAGATCAAATATCAAAAAATATATTAGAAATTTCAGATGAAGAGAAATCGAGATGGTTAAAAGGTGAGGAGTTGTACAAAAAAAACGAAAAAGGATGGAAGATTTTAAAAAACAGAGATGATTTTTTTGGTTGCGGTAAATCCACAGGAGAAAAAATAGCAAATTTTGTTCCAAAAGGAAGAAGAATTAAATAATCTTAATTTTTCCTAAATAATCTATAAATTTATAGAGTTATGAACATAGAAAAATTTTGGAAAATTTAAGTTGAGAACTTTCGCTAACTTGGCTTATTAGTGAGCTGTAAATTCAGTGACAATCATCTTAGTGCAAAAAGCTAATCAGACCAATTTTAAAAATTCGATTTCATAATTTTTTTATGAAGATCATGAAAGCTTTTGACGAAAAAGTAGGTGATACAGAATAATTATCGCTCATTATAACTCAAAGGTATATAAAATATCGCTTAATAGTTGTTCAACGCAATTTACGGTTCCGCCTTCGCTCTTGCACCTCGCTACACCAAAATCCTGCTTCGCAGGACTTCGTTAAATCGCATACATTACAAGTAAAGTTTATTTTACAGCTCACTCATTAGATAAATTTATAAATAAACTTTTTTTAAAAAATATATGAAAACCTCTACAGTTATTTTGATAGGTATAATAGTCTTTGCTCTACTAGCATTCTATTTTGGATACAGTTATTTTAACAAAAACGAAATAAGCACAATTAGCGTTGATGGAAAATCAGAATTAAATGTAAAACCAGATAGAGCAAGGGTTTATGTAGGAGTATCAGTTTTAAAACCAACTGCAAAAGAAGCTCAAGATGAAGCTAACAAAATTATAAATTCTATAATAGAAGAGTTGGATTCTAGAGGGATTTTTAAAAGCAGTATAGAAACAGAAAATTTAAACTTATTCGAAGAAAAAATATGGTCTCAAGGTGTAGAAAAATCTAATGGATGGCGAGCAACTCAGAATTTAAGAATAAAATTAACAGATTTTTCAAAAATAGGGACTGTTGTTGATATCTCTGTAAACAACGGAGCAAATCAAATAAACAATATAGAGTTCTATTTAAGCGATGAAAAAGAATCAGAATACAAAAAAATAGCTATATCCGAAGCAACAAAAAATGCTAGAGAAAAAGCAGAAGCTATAGCCTCAAGTTCTGGAGCAAAAATAAAAAAAGTTAAATCTATTTCAGAATCTAATTTTGAATATTTACCTTATGTCTATACATTATCTAAAAATTATGGAGCAGAAGCTATAAAAGAATCTTCAACAGTTCTTCCAAGAGATGTGACAATAAGTGCTAATGTAAATATAGTTTATGAAATTCAATAAATCTTTTTAATTTTATTAATCTTTTAGAATATCTTATAAATATTTAATCAACAAACTTAAATCTATAAAATTAAATGACAGAAAGAACATTTGCAACTTCTGATGAAAAAAAGCATAGAGGAAGATTAATAGAAAGAAAAAATTCAGAAGTAAAATTAAAAGAGAACAAAAGCAAAAAAATTCAAGCTTTGAAGATAAACGAAGAATCTGAGAAAGAATTCTCCGATTATATAAAAGCAGGAAAAATAGCTATAGAAGTAAAAAAATATGCTAAAGAAATAATAAAAGAAGGAATGCTCTTGTTGGATATAGCAAAAAAAATAGAAAACAAAATCCATGATTTAGGTGGAGAATTAGCTTTTCCTGTTAATTTATCTATAGACGATATAGCTGCACATTATCATCCTAGTATAGATGATGAGACTAAAGCATCTGGAATTTTGAAAGTAGATATAGGAATACATATAAACGGATCAGTAGCAGATAGCTCTTTTAGTTTAGATTTAACAAAAGAAAATAAATATAAAGAATTAATAAAAGCAAGTGAAGAAGCATTGAACAGCGCCATAACTCTATTGAAAAAAAATCCTGATTCTAGTTTAAACGATATAGGCCTCTCAATTCAATCTGCTATACAAAAAAAAGGTTTCTCTCCAATAATAAACCTTTCTGGACACTCTTTAAAAAAGTATATACTTCATGCAGGTATAACCATACCGAATTATGCTAATGGAAGTAACAAAATACTAGAGAGTGGAGCGTATGCTATAGAACCTTTTGCAACTATTGGAGAGGGAAAAGTATACGAAGGACCTCAAAGCAATATTTACAAAATAATAAGTTTTAAGACTCCAAGATCTAAAATAGCTAGAGAAATATTAGAATATGTTAATAAAAAATACAAAACTTTGCCTTTTTCTTTAAGAGAAATGCAAGAAAAATTTGGTTCAATAGCAAGATTAGCAATGAAAGAATTAGAACAACAAAAAATATGTCATAACTTTCCACAATTAATTGAGATTTCGCACAAACCAGTAAGCCAAGCAGAACACACAATTATAAAAACTTCTGATGGAAAAATTTTAGTAACAACCCAAGACCTATAAAACCTTTTATTTTTTATAAAAAAGAATAAAATATTATCCTAAATATGCAGTTGCAGGTCTTTCCAATGCAGCTTTTGCTGACCTAAGATATTCTGTTTCAATTCTTCTATATTTATCCATATCTGCTTTTGTAACTGAAGGACCAACTTTTTTAAGAGCTTCTTCGAAATGTTTCATTTTAACCTCTTTTGCTTTTATGTTTTCTCTCAAGGACAACATAGCAGCTTCTCTAACTAAACTTTCTATATCAGCTCCAACATAACCCTCTGTTTTTTCTACTAATTCGTTTAAGTTAACATCTTCAGCTAGAGGCATATTTTTTGTGTGTATTTTGAATATCTGTAGTCTTCCTTCTTTTTCAGGAACTCCACACAACAAAATTCTATCGAACCTTCCAGGTCTTAGTAATGCAGAATCTAACATATCAGGTCTATTCGTTGCACCTATGACTATAATGTTTGATAAATCTTCGATTCCATCCATTTCAGCTAACAATTGATTTAAGACCCTTTCTGTAACTTTGTTTCCAACTTCTAATCCTCTTTTTGAAGCAAGAGCATCTATTTCATCAAAAAATACAACACATGGAGCTACTTGTCTAGCTCTTTCAAATATTTTTCTTACACCTTTTTCACTTTCTCCAACCCACATAGATAAAAGACTAGGACCTTTAACTTGAATGAAATTAGCCTCACTTTCATTAGCAACAGCTTTTGCTAAAAGAGTTTTTCCTGTACCTGGAGGACCATACAATAAAATTCCTTTTGGAGGTTTTATTCCGAGTTTTGTAAAAGCTTCAGGATATTTTAATGGCCATTCAACAGCTTCTCTTAACTCTTGTTTTATATTTTCTAATCCACCTATATCGTTCCATTTAACATTAGGTGTTTCTATTAAAATCTCTCTTAAAGCAGAAGGTCTCACAACTTTTAAAGCTTCTAAAAAATCTTTTTGTGATACTTTAAGTTCTTTTAAAACTTCTTCTGGGATCTCTTCTCCCTCTTTTAATTCTAATTTTGGAAGAACTTTTCTCAATACTATCATTGCAGCTTCTTTTGCTAATGCAGAAATATCAGCTCCAACAAATCCATGTGTTATCGATGCCAAAGTTTCTAAATTAACATCTTTTGTTAATGGCATTCCTCTTGTATGGATTTTTAAAATCTGCAATCTCCCTGTTTTGTCAGGAGCTCTTATTTCTATTTCTCTATCGAACCTACCAGGCCTTCTTAATGCAGGATCAATTGAATTTGGCCTATTTGTTGCTCCTATTACTATAACTTTTCCTCTTGATTTTAATCCATCCATCATTGTTAGAAGCTGGCTAACAACTCTTCTTTCAACTTCACCTCCAACATCTTCTCTTTTAGGAGCAATTGCATCTATTTCATCTATAAAAATTATAGAAGGAGCATTTTTTTCTGCTTCTTCAAAAAGATCTCTAAGTCTTTTTTCACTTTCTCCATAGAATTTACTCATGCATTCAGGACCGTTTAACAAAAGGAAATTAGCCTCACTTTCATTAGCAACAGCTTTTGCTAAAAGAGTTTTTCCTGTACCTGGAGGACCATACAACAAAACTCCTTTTGGAGGTTCTATTCCGAGTTTTTCAAAAATTTCAGGATGTTTTAAAGGAACCTCTACCATTTCTCTTATTTTTTTAACTTCTTCTGTTAAACCACCAATATCTTCATAAGTAACTTCTGGTATGTTCTCCTCTGAAATATCGACTGATTTATTTGATAAAGTTAAATCTGTATTTTCAGTTATTATACAAGGTTGGTTCGGAGTTAAATTAACAACAATAAATCTTATTTGTTGTATTCCTCTAAAACCTCCGAGGCTCATATTAAAAATATCGTTGAAGTTTCCAAAAAAATCATCTATACCATTAAAATCTTCACTTAAAAAATCTCTTTTTCTTTGAATTCCTCCCAAAACAATTAAATCTCCTTTTACAACTGCCCTTCCTAAGAGTCCTGGTTTTAAATCACCCTGTACTTTAATCCCTTTCATAGCAGGAGCAATAACTATTTTTTTAGCTTCTTTTACATCTGCTTTGCTAACTATTACATTTTCAGAAACTCCAGTTCTAGCATTTTTTCTTATTATACCGTCAATTCTTATTATGTTTTCTCCAACATCCGCAGGATAAGCTCTATCTGCTATAGCAACTGTTTCTCTTCCACCTTTTATTGTAATTACATCTCCTCTTTTTATTCCTAATTCCCTCATTACTTCGAAGTCTATTCTAGCAATTCCTCTATAAGCATCATCCTGTAATGCTTCAGCAACTCTTAATTTAACTGTTTTTTGTGACATCTTAATTTTGAATATTCTGTTTATAATTTCCGTTTTTAATTTTGTTTGTATAAGGCATATTCCCAAAAGTTAAACTAATCCTCCCAAACTCTTCAAAGCATAATTTAACCATATCGTTCATAATTTTTTCTTGTTCTTTAATAAAATTTACGATTTCTTTTGGTATAGAAATAGCATAACTATTCCCAACATATCTCATCTTAACTATGAACTCTTTTTTCTTTAGATTTACAAAATTATTATAATCTTGTTCATCTTTTGGATGAATAATCTTAGAATTACATTTAGGGCATACCAATGCTCTTAGTTTAAAACCTTCTTTGTTTAAATAGGTTTTATTCATTCTTGTATTGCATTTCCCACACAGAATAGTATTACTGAATATATCATTCATTTTAATTACTAATCTCTAAAAATTGGTCTTTGTCCAAATAAATTAAAAATTTCTGTTCTCCTGAACAAAGTCCTATAAATTTAAAATCTTCCATATTTATTTCTTGGATTTAAACCCTCGAAAAGCCAGTAACATGTAAAACATGCCTTGGCTCTTCCAGGGGAAAAGAGGTGTAGTAAAGTATCAATATCTAGTTTAGTAAAACCTAAACCAAATATTGTATATACTTTACGTATATACTAAAAATATATACTATTTAAATCTTTCTATTTTTTGTTCCTTCTTATTAATTACATCATTTTATGCATCTCTAAGCTTAGCAAACGCTTTGCTCCATATACTTCCTATAATTAAATTATTTATCTATTCTTTATAGTATGTGCAAGAGCAACCCCTGCATGAAATACTAAAATTTAAAAACTTGCTTTTTTTTAAGTTTTAATGGATATAGAAATAATAAAAGATGAAAAAGAAGAACTTGAATTTAAGTTAGATAATCAGACTTTAGCTGAAATTCTAAGAGTTTATTTAAATAAAGACGAACACGTCAAATTAGCAGGTTGGAGAAAAGAACACTACAGCAAACCTTTGACGCTCAAAATAATAACAGATGGAAAACCAGCTAAAAAAGCCTTATCAGACGCAATATCTAAATTAAAAAAAGATTTAAACAAATATTACGAAGAATTTAAAAAAGCAATAAAATAATTCTTGTTATTATTTCACTAAAATATAAATAATATCTTTCTTTTAATTGTTTTATTAACTTGTTAATTAAATTAAAATGACAGAATTTTTAAATAAAATTAACACTGGAAGTAAAGATATAAACCTCTGGCTCGACGGAGGTTATGAGAAAGGAATTATAACTCTATTCTACGGACCTCCTGCTTCTGGAAAAAGCAATTTCGTTATTCTTGCATCATGCACTATAGCAAGAGAAAAAAAAGTTATATTTATAGATACAGAAGGAAGTTTTTCTATAGATAGAGTAAAAAAAATTTCTGGAAACAACTTCGATTCTTTGTTAAAAAATATAATACTTCTTAAACCTATGAATTTTTTGGAACAGAAAAAAATATTTCTAAAATTATCAAGAAATTTAGAAAGCAAAAACATAGGATTGATAGTAGTTGATAGCATGACAATGCTTTATAGATTAGAACTAGGAGAAGCAAGGGAAAAAGGTTTAAATCAAATAAAAAAAACAAATCTAGACTTAACAAAGCAAATGCACAAATTATACGAAATAGCAAGAAAACTAAACATACCAATTATAATTACAGCTCAAGTTTATACAGACTTTTTAAACTACGAAAATTCAAATAAAAAAGAACCAAATATAAACATAGTTGGAGGAGACATTCTAAAATACTGGAGTAAATGCATAATTGAACTTAAAAACAAAAATGGTAAAAGAAAAGCAATATTAAAAAAACATAGAAGCATAAAAGAAAGTGAACTAAATTTTGATATAATAAACGAGGGAATAAAAAAAAGAACTTTCTTTGATCTAAGATTTTAGTTTTCACATTAATCCAAGAGCTATTGGTATATTTTGAATTCTCATTATACCCTCTTCTGAGATTATGCCAGCCTTCAATGCTGTTCTAACAGATTCTTCACCTACTATATTAAAAGTTGCATCTTCTTTTTCAAGCTCTGTCAAAATCTTAATTATCTCTTTTTCTGTTTTTTCTTCTCCTTTAAAAAAATTTGGTTTTATCTCAATCTGTCTGTTATCTTCAGAAAAAGTCCTACCTATAAGTTCACTGTCACACAAAGCAACTATTTTTCTGTATGCTTCATGAACCTTAATATGCATTTTATTTGCCTAAAATTCTACAAACAGTTGTTCCACAAACAGGACATTTTCCCCTAACCATTCTTAAACCTTTTGAAGTTAAAGTTTCTTTCCCATTTGCGATTTCAACTTGTTTTTTACACTTCATACACCGTCCCTCAACCATTTTTTTCCTCCTTTTCTAATAACTCTAATAAAATTGAGATTTATAAATCTTTACAATCAAACCTTCACTTAAATCTTATTTTTTATAAATTTTTACTACATACCTTTTTTAGTTTTAATCTGCAGAAAATTTGTTAAACATCCTAGATCTTAATGAACTTTTTGCATTTTTAATAACATAATCTTTATAAATATAAAAGATATTTATTGTTTACAAGAGGTGAAAATGTTTAATTTAAAAAATAAAGTAGCCATTATTACTGGAGCTTCTGGAGGTTTGGGTGAAGCTATGGCTAAAGCTTTATCCATGCACGGAGCTATGATAGCAATTCTTGATTTAAAAGACGGAACAAGTGTTGCTAAAAATTTAAAAACCAAATCTGTATATTATAAAATAGATGTTACTAACGAAGAAGAGATAAAAAAAGTAGTAAATGATGTAAAAAAAGAATTTGGTTCTATTGATATTCTAATTAACAACGCAGGAGTTTATTTCCCAACTCCAATAAACGAAACAAAAGTTGAAGATTGGGATAAACTTCTTAATATTAATTTAAAAGGATATTTTTTGATGGCTAAACATTGTGTTCCAAAAATGAAAAAAGGAGGGAGAATTATTAATATCTCTTCTATAGCAGGACATCATGCTTTTGCAGGTTCTGCTGCTTATAATGCAAGTAAAGGAGCTGTTATTCAGTTAACAAAAACAATGGCAATAGAATATGCTGGAAAAATTAATGTAAATGCTATATGTCCAGGAATTTTTATTACTCCAATGACAAAAGGATTATTAAAAAGCATGGAGCCTATAATAAAGAATTCAATTCCATTAAAAAGAGCAGGAAAACCAGAAGAAATTGGAGGATTGGCTGTTTATCTCTCTTCTGATGAGTGCAGTTACATGACAGGTTCTATTATTACAATAGACGGAGGGTGGACCTGCCATCTATAAATACTTTTAAAATATTTTTTTAAATAAGATTCTATTAATAATTTTTTTCTTTAAGATTGTTCTCTTTAACATTGTTCTTATACTTACAATTTCTATATTGCAGCACTTTCTAAATTTCTATTCATATTAAATAGTATATTATTCATATTAAACAGTATAAAAAGCTGAAGAATTAAATTATCAAATGAGTTTTGCTTTTATCCTTCTAATTCCTGCTGCAACAGCTTCTTCTTTTATTATTTTAAATTTTCCTAATTCTGAAGTGTTACTTACATGAGGACCAGCACAAATTTCAATTGAGAAATCTCCTATAAAATAAACCCTGACTTTTTCTTTGTACTTACTTTCAAAAACTCCTTCTGCATTTAATTTTTTAGCTTCCTCTAAACTCATTTCTTTAAATTTTACTTCCAGACCTTCTTTTATTTTTTTATTTACTAAATCCTCTATTTTTTTTAGTTCTTCATCACTCAATTTTCTATCAAAATTAAAATCGAATCTTAATCTTTCATGTGTTATGTTCGAACCTTTTTGATGTATATCTTTGTTTTTAAGAACTATCTTTAAAGCTTTGTTTAAGAGATGTGTGGCTGTATGCAATTTAGTTGTTTCTTCTGTGTTATCTTGAAGACCTGATTTAAATTTGCCTTGTGTAGCTGTCCTTGATAGCTCCTGATGTTTTTTAAATTCTTCTTGAAATTCTGATAAATCAACCTTTATATTCTTCTCTTTTGCTAATTCCAGAGTTATTTCTATAGGGAAACCATAGCTCTGATATAAAAGAAAAGCATCTTTTCCAGAAATTTTGTTATTTTTTTCTAAAATTCTTTCGAATTCTTTTATACCCTTATCTAAAGTTTTTTGAAATTTCTCTTCTTCCTTGTTTAATTCATGAAATATTTTTTCTCTGTTATTTTTTAATATTTCGTAATCATCGTATATTTCAAAAACAGGTTCTGCCACTTCTTTAACAAAACTCTTCAATCCTAAATTTCTTCCGTACCTTATAGCTCTCCTTATCAATCTTCTTAAAACATAGCCTTTTTCTATATTTGAAGGTACAACACCGTCAGCTATTATAAAAACAGCTGCTTTTATGTGATCTGCTATTATCCTCATACTCTTTTTATTTTCATTGTAACTTTTGTTAGAAATCTTCTCTATTTTTTTGATTATGTCCAAAAAAGAATCGCACAAATAATCATCTTCTAATCCAGAAAGCACAGTTGTTGTTCTCTCTACACCCATTCCTGTATCTATGTTTTTTTGTTTTGCTATTTCGTATCTACCATCTTTTGTTTTATTGTATTCCATTAAAACATCATTCCAAATTTCTATCCAGTTATCATCTTTAGGATCAAATTTTTCAGGAGGTTTTTCTTTTGACTTCCAATAAAACATTTCAGTATCAGGTCCACAAGGCCCAGACTCTCCAGCAGGACCCCACCAATTATTCTCTTTTGGTAAAAAAATTATTCTTGATTTTGGTATACCTAAACTAGACCATATATTAAAAGATTCTTCATCCTTTGGAGCATCTTTGTCACCAGCAAAACATGATACAGCCAATCTTTCAATAGGTATTTTTAAAATTTTTGTCAGAAATTCAAAACTAAACTCTATAGCTTCTTTTTTAAAATAATCTCCTAAACTCCAATTACCGAGCATTTCAAAAAAAGTGTGATGATAACTATCTCCAACATCATCCATGTCTCCTGTTCTAATACATCTCTGAACATTTACCAATCTTTTACCTTGCGGATGTTTTTGTCCTAAAAGATAAGGAACGAGTGGATGCATTCCTGCTGTTGTAAAAAGCACAGTAGGATCGTTTTCTGGTACCAAACTATGATTCTGTATCTCTTTATGTCCTTTAGATTTAAAAAATTCTATATACTTTTTGATGAGTTCTTTTCTGTTCATCAGAATTAAAAACAAACAAACTTTAAAAATTTATCAATCTATCTATATTTTCTTCATTATTTTAACTTTTTCATTCCAGCTGCACTCTAATCTGCAGAATGATTAATAAACCCAGAAAATTCTTTAATTTAAGAATAATAAAAAATTAGCTAATTCTTGATAATCTAGCTAACTTCTCTTTTATCTCTTCAAGTTCATCATCTATTGTTTTTCTCTTCTCAACTTTCTTTGGTTTATGTTTCTCTTTAACTAATTTTATTTCTTCTTTTGGAAATATATTAGTAAGAGAATCTAATTGAGATCTTAAATTTGCAATTTCTGACTTTAGCTTATCTAATTTTCCCTTTTTCAACAAGCTATAATTATGAATTTTTTTAATTAAATTTAAAAAATTTATTTCAGAAAATAACAACTCTTTTCTATAGGAAATTATATCAGAATTATTCAATTTTAGATACCTTGTTTCCATTTTACAATTAAACTATCTTATATTTCCAAACAAATCTCTATCTATAGAATCTATTTTGTTTTTTATTATGCGTAATTCTTTTTCCCAACCTTCAAGTTCTTTTTCTTCTTGCTTCTGTATTCTTTTTGCTTTTTCTAACAATCTCTCTATTTCTATAATTTTGTTTTTAATTTCTTCTATAGAAACTAAAGCTGTTTCAAATTTATCGAGCCTTATATAAACAGGTTCACGAGAGTAGATGGGTTTTTTTTCTATAGGTCTTCTTACATTTTCAACTTCAGGAGTATATCTTGGAGGAAAATTAGTTTTTTCCATATCTTCATCTATCTTATATAGTTCCTGAGGTTTTTCAGAATCCAAAGCCTGTTTTATCTCATTAATTCTATTATCTGACTCTTGAATTTTTGGTAATGGAGTTATCTCTATATCCTCGTTTTTAATAGATTCTTCTTTTTTAACTTCTGGAGAATAAGTTGTTTGGTTACTTTCGTTGAATTCTGGTAAATCTGGAAGCTCTGGTAATGTTTCTTTATCACTTTTTTCCTCTTTTTTTGTAAATAATCCCATCTTATTCTTTGGAATCCTATATTTAAAAATTTTTCTAAATAAATAAGAAAAGTTGTTTTAAATACTTTACTATCCGCTGATTTACAAAATTTTATCAATGAAAAACCTGAATGGTTCTTAAATCCTAATAAGATAATGTTAAATTAAAAAGTGATAATAAAAGATTTTAGAGTTAATATCAAATTATACCTATAGCACTCTTTATCATTGGTTAACAGAAAAATAATCAAAATGTTTATAAACTTAATTAACTATAGTTAACTCGTTATTAAATTTTAAAACGAATTTTAAGATGGATATGATTTTACAAGAGATAGAGGTTTGGTATGCTATCCCCGCAATTAGAAGAGAGTTTGCACTTGAAATGTTAAAAAATGGTATTAAAAAAGCAGAGATTGCAAAGAAATTGGGAATAACAAAAGCTGCAGTTTCGCAATATCTAACAAAAAAAAGAGCACAAGAAATGAAATTTAACAAGGCTTTAAAAAGAGAAATTAAAAAATCTGTAAAGAGAATAATAGAAGGAGAAAATCCTTTGAAGGAAATACAGAAAATAATTTCCATATTGAGGAAAAAAAATTTCATATGCAAATTTCATATGTCTAAAGAGAAAATTGAAAAAAAATGTAGGATATGTTTCAAAAATGAATGAGAAGCTAGAAAAATTAAAAAAAACTGTAATAGAGAAAATAAAAGAAGTCATAGATCCGGAAATCGGATACAACATCTATGATTTAGGTTTAATTTATAACATCAAAATAACAAAACAAAAGATAAAGATAGTCATGACTCTAACTACGCCTTTCTGCCCTTATGGTAGTTATCTAATAGACGAATTAAAAGAAAAATTAAAGGAATTAAAATTGAAACCAGATATCGAATTAACTTTTGATCCTCCATGGAGCATTGAAAAAATGAATCCAGAATTAAAAAATTCTCTAAATTTTTAAAATGTTGAAAATAATAGATTTACACGTATCCATAAACAAAAAAGAAGTTCTAAAAGGGATTAATATGACTATCAGAGAAGGAGAGATTCATGCAATTATTGGTCCTAACGGTAGTGGAAAAACTAGTTTGGCATTAACAATAATGGGCCATCCAAAATACAAAATAGATAAAGGAAAAATAATTTTTAATAATAATGATATAACTAACCTAAAAACATTCGAAAGAGCCAAACTCGGATTGTTTTTAGCTATGCAAAATCCAGTAGAGATAGAAGGTGTAAAACTAGGAAATTTTTTAAGGCATAGCACGAGATCTCTAAAACTTGAAGAAACTAGTTTAATTGATTTCAGAAAAAAACTAAAAGAAGAAGCTCTTTCACTGAATTTATCAGAAGATTTTATAGACAGAGAATTGAACTTAGGTTTTTCCGGAGGAGAAAAGAAAAAGTCAGAGATTCTACAACTTCAAATACTAAAACCAAAACTTGCAATTTTAGACGAGATTGACTCAGGTTTGGACGCAGATTCTCTAAAAAAAATTTCAGAAAAAATTAAATCAATGATTGACAAAAAATTTTCTTTAATTTTAATAACGCATTACGAAAGAATGCTCGATTACATTGATCCAGATTATGTACATGTTATAGTCGATGGAAAGATAATAGAAAATGGTAAAAAGGAATTAATGAAAGAAATTTTGAAAAAAGGTTATGCTAATTTAAAAAGAACATAAAAAATGAATAAAGATTTTAAAAAATTAATAACCAATAAAAATAATGGAGAATACTTTCATAAAGAAAGAAAAGGAATTAGCGAAGAAATCGTTAAAAAAATATCAAAAATAAAAAAAGAACCTAAATGGTTAAGAGATTTCAGGATTAAGGCATTAAAAATTTTTTTGAGCAAACCTATTCCTAAATGGGGAGCAGATCTTTCAAAAATAAATTTCGATGAATTCATTTATTATATAAAACCATTAAAAAAAGCAGCAAAAAAATGGGAAGATCTTCCAAAAAACATTAAAAAAATATGGGACAAATTAGGAATACCAGAAGCAGAAAAAAAATTTTTAGCAGGAGTAGGTGCACAATACGAATCAGAGACTATTTATCACAACATTTTAAAAGATTTGTCATTAAAAGGAGTTGTATTTGTAGATCCAGATACAGGCCTTAATCCAACAGAAGAAAGGATAAAAGAGATATCAAAAAATTTAAACATCCCAATAGAAATAACTAAAAAGAACTTAATTAGGGCCAATAGAAAATTTAGGAAATTTTTCAGTACAGTGGTTCCAATAGAAGACAACAAATTCTCTGCTTTAAACTCAGCATTTTTTTCAGGAGGTTCTTTTATATATGTTCCAAAAAATATTAAATTAAGTATGGATATGCCTCTGCAAGCATATTTCAGAATTAATGCAGAAAGCTTTGGCCAATTCGAAAGAACTTTAATAATAGCAGATGAGAATTCCGAAGTTTCTTATGTTGAAGGTTGTTCAGCTCCTATTTATTCAAAAAAATCTTTGCATGCAGCAGTTGTTGAGGTTATTGCTCTTAAAAACTCTAAAGTTAGATATACAACAATCCAGAATTGGAGTACAGACATATATAATTTAGTAACAAAAAGAGCAATAGCATACGAAAATGCAAATGTTGAATGGATAGATTGCAATATAGGTTCAGCAATAACAATGAAATATCCTTCTGTGTACCTAATTGGAAAAAATTCTAAAGCAGATATGTTGTCTATGGCATACGCTTCTGAGGGACAACATCAAGATGCTGGAAACAAGGTTATTCATATAGCTCCAAAAACAAGTTCTAGAATAATATCCAAATCAATATCTAAAGGAGGCGGAAGGACAACTTTTAGAGCTTTAATCCAAGTCAATGAGAAAGCAGATAATTGTAAAATATCAAGCCAGTGCGATGCAATTATGTTAGACAAAAATTCTAAAAGCGACACAATCCCAACTATAAAAGTAGAAAATAATTCAAGTTCTCTAACACACGAAGCTAAAGCAGGAAAAATAAATGAAGACGTTCTTTTTTATTTGGAGTCAAGAGGTTTAACAGAGGAGGAATCCAAAACCTTGGTTATATTAGGATTTATAAATGAAATTTCTAAATCCTTACCTTTAGAATATGCTATTGAATTAAACAAATTTATAGAATTGGACATGGAAGGAAGCGTAGGTTAAATGACACTATACAATCTAAATGAAATTTTTGATAAAAAAGCAAAAATCCTAAAAATCCAAGAAGGATTAGAAAAAAACAAAAATTTTTCTAGTTATTTCTCTGAAGAAAAAAATTTTAATGGATTCTATGTTAATTTAGATAATGAAAATTTTTATTTAAAAATAAACAATAAAAAAAAGTCTGATAAAATGAGAAATTTGTTGATAATAGAAGAAAATTCTAAATGCACGATATTTCTAAAATTAGTAGGAAACTCAGAAATAGATTTATTTAACTTGATATACTTAAAAAGAAAAAGTAAATGCAATTTGATATTCTTACAAAACTTGAACAACACTGGAAAAATATTTAACAAATTTATAACAGAAGATGGTTCAGAACTAAATCTCTTTAATGTAAATTTTGGCACTTTCACAAAAAAATTTTTTTCAGAGATAGATCTAAAAAGAAATTCAAATTTTAAAATTTTTGATTTGTTTTTTTGTTCCAACGGAGAAATGGAAATACACTCAAAAGTTTTTTGTAATCATGAAAATAATAAAGGATTGATCTTAGCAAAAGGGATAACTAAAGGAAAAAATAAATTCAATGGTTATGCAAAAATAAATAAAAACGCTTACAATTCAGACTTGTTCATAAAAGGAAGCGTGTTGGTTTTAGATAAGGGAAAATCTGAAATAACGCCTGTGTTAGAAATAGAAAATAATCAGGTTAAGGCAGGACATTCAGCAGTGATTGAACAGATAGATGAAGAAAAGCTATTTTATCTAGAGACAAGAGGGATAAATAAAAACGAAGCAAAATTTCTTTTAATCAAAGGATTTTTGCTATCCATGATGAAAAAAATAAAAATTAAGGATATAAGAAAAGAGATTAATTTTTTGTTTAAAAAACACTTCAAAAATGTGGAAAAAAATATGTGAATTAAAGGATATTAGAAATTCAATAATAGTTAAAAAATTAGAAGGAAAAGAAATAGCTTTAATTAGGGCTCAAGGAAAAATATATGCATTTGAAAATAAGTGTACCCATCAAGATTATCCTTTAGATAGCGGATTTGTTGAAGGTAAAACCATAACATGCCCTTTACACGGCGCAAAATTTGATTTAAAAAATGGGAAAGTTTTGTCTTTGCCAGCAACTAAACCACTAAATGTTTATAAAACAAAAGTACACTCAGATAAAATTTTTATAGAGGTAAAATGAACATGGATGTTCTAAATGTCCAAAAAATAAAAAAAGATTTCCCGATCTTCAAAAGAAAAATTAGAGGAAGGCCAATAATCTATCTAAACTCAGCAGCAACATCTCAAAAACCTAAATCTGTAATAGATTCGATTAAAGAATTCTATGAAAATTATAACTCTAATATTTATAGAGGAGCTGATTTTATGAGTGTAAAAGCAACTCAAGAGTATTCTAAAGTAAGAAAAAAAGTTGCGAATCTAATAAACTCTAAAACCCAAGAGATAATTTTTACGAAAAGTACAACTGAATCTATAAATCTAGTTATGCGTTCTTTATATCAAGAATTTAAAGAAGGTGATGAGATAATTCTAAGCATAATGGAACATCACTCCAATTTGGTTCCATGGCAATATTTAATTAGAAAGGGAGTTAAATTAAGATTTATAGACATCAACGAAGAATTTCAATTAAATATAAATGATCTGAAAAAACTTCTAAACGAAAAAACAAGATTTGTAAGTTTAACTCATGTTTCTAATGTTCTAGGCACAATAAACCCTATAAAAGAAATATGTAGAATAATAAAAAACAAAAACAAAAATATTAAAATTCTTATAGATGCAGCCCAATCAGCATCATGTTTAAAAATAGATGTAAAAGAGATAGGTTGCGATTTTTTAGCTTTCTCAGCTCACAAAATGCTAGGGCCGATGGGCGTAGGAGTTCTTTACGGAAGATCAGAAGAGCTAAAAAAAATGGAACCATTCTTGTATGGAGGGGACATGATAAAAGAAGTAGAATTCGAAAAATCTTCTTTTGCTGAAATCCCAAGAAAATTTGAAGCAGGAACTCAAAACGTAGCCGGGGTAATAGGTTTTGGCAAAGCAATAGATTATATAAAAAAAATAGGAATAGAAAATATAGAAAAACATGAAAAAATATTAAAAAGATATGCTTTAGAAAAACTAAAAAAAATTAAAAATATTAAAATTTATTCTACCGAGGACTTAGATCATTCAACAGGAATAATAAGTTTTAACATAAAAAATCTGCATCCACACGATGTAGCAGAATTCTTAGGCTCTAAAGGGATCTGCGTGAGAGCAGGCCACTTGTGTTCTATGACAACGATGAAAAGATTAAACACAAAATCCGTAGTTAGAATAAGTTTTTATATATACAACACGAAAGAGGATATAGATGTTTTATGCGAAGAGTTAAAAAAAATGATAAGTTTCTTTAAAATAAAATGAATATAGAAGAAATATACACAGATCTAATTTTGGATTTATTCAAAAATCCTTTAAATAAGAAAAAAATTTCAAATCCAGATTCAACACACAAAGATTCAAACAGGTTCTGCGGTGATGTGATAGAAATTCAACTAAAATTCGAAAAAGGAAAAATAAAAGAAATCGGTTTTCAAGGAGATGGTTGTGCAATAAGTCAAGCATCAGCATCGATTCTAACAGAGATGGCAAAAAACAAGAAAATAGAGGATGCATTAAAAATAAATATCAACGATGTTTTAAAAGAACTGCATTTAGAAAAGTTAAAAAAAAATCCTGTAAGGATAAAATGCGCTCTTCTTCCAACAAAAGTTTTTAAAATAGCACTGTTGAATTACATTGGAAAAAATCTTAAAAATAGGAAAATTTAAGTTAGTGTAACTAAGATGGAAAAAGATTACTATAAAATTCTGGGTGTTGATAAAAATGCAACTCAAGAAGAAATAAAAAAAGCATTTAAGCAGTTAGCAAGAAAATATCATCCAGATGTTAATCCTGGAAACAAAGAGGCTGAAGAAAAATTTAAAGAGATTAACGAAGCTTTTCAAATTTTAGGAAATCCTGAAAAAAGAGCAGAATACGATAGATTAGGAACATCTGCCTTTTCTTCAGAAGATTTAGCAGGATTTAGGAATTTCAAATTTGATTTTGACGAATTGTTTAAAGATTTTGGTTTTGAAAGTATTTTTGATATATTTAATAACAAAGGTTTTTACAAAGATTATGAAGAAGGAGCTGATTTAAAATATGATTTGGAAATTAGCCTGGAAGAAGCTTTTTTCGGAGTTGAAAAAACAATAAAAATAGAAAATTTTGAGATATGCAAAAAGTGTAAAGGACTGGGAGCAGAAAAAGAAAATTTAAGAAAATGTGACAGATGTAATGGAACAGGTGAAATAAGAATTTCAAAAAAAGAAGGTTTTACACAATTTTTAACTATTACACCATGCAGCAAATGTAATGGAATAGGAAAAGTAGCCACGAGTTATTGTAAAGAATGTAATGGAACAGGAAAAACAAAGAGATTAGAAGAAATAAAAATTAAAATACCTCCTGGAATAGAAAACAATCAATATATAAAAATTAAAGGAAAAGGAGGAATTGGAATTAACGCACCATCAGGGGATCTTTATGTAATAATTCACATAAAAAAACATCCAGTTTTTAAAAGAGAGGGAGAAAATCTATTTTTGAAAAAAACAATAGATTTGACAACAGCTATTTTTGGAGGCTATGTTGAAATAAAATCTATAGATAAAAAAATTAATTTAAAAATACAACCTGGAACTCAAAGTCATTCTGTTTTTAGAATAGAGGGACTTGGAATGCCAATAATGAACTCGAAAAAAAGAGGAGATCTTTTTGTTAGAATAATAGTTGATATACCGAAATTACAAAAAAACAAAGAAAAATTGTTTAAAAAGATTGTTGAAGAATAAAATGATAAAAAGTGGTATAACAGATTTGCCATTGCATTATGGAAATTGCCCAAAATGGTTGTTTTCATCAATGAAAAATCTATCTAAAAAAATATCAGAACTAATAATAGAAGAGTTTGGTGAAGAAGAGTTTTTGAATAGGCTTTCTGATCCGTACTGGTTTCAAGCATTTGGTTGCGTTTTAGGTTTTGACTGGCATTCTTCAGGTTTGACAACAACCACAACAGCAGCTCTCAAAGAAATATTTAATTCTAGTGTTGGAACAAATTTTAATATAGGTGTTGCAGGAGGAAAAGGTAAAACTTCTAAAAAAGCTCCTAAAGAAATAATCGAATTAGGAGACAGGTTAAACTTAAATTCTAACCGCATAGAAGACCTAATTAAAGCTTCACGTTTATCAGCAAAGGTGGATAATTCTGTATTACAAGATGGTTTTCAGCTTTATCACCATGTTTTCTTTTTTACTAAAAATTCCTGGATTGTTATACAACAAGGAATGCATTCTAATAATACCTATGCTAGGAGATATCATTGGATATCAAAAGAAAATTTAGATTTTTTAAACGAACCTCATTCTGCAATCGTATCAGATGTAAAAACAGAAACTCTAAATTTAGCATCAAAAAAATCCAATGAAACTAGAAAAGTTTCTCTTGATTTAGTAAAAGAAAATCCAGTACATCTTAAAAAATATTCTAAATTTGATTTTAATACAACAAATTTAAGAACTAAAAAACAAGAAAACCAAAAAATTTTAGATGATTTTTTAAAACCAGAACCTAAAATGAAATTCTTAAAAATGCCAAAAACACATTTTCCAAAATTTAAAATTGATTTTGATTTCAAAACTCTTTTAAAAGCTTATGAAACTCAACCAGAAAGTTATGAAGAGCTTGTTTTAATTAAAGGTTTTGGTAAAAAAAATTTAAGGTCTCTTGCACTGATATCTAATTTAATTTATGGAACAGAGCTAGACTGGGAAGATCCTGTAAAATATAGTTTTGCTCACGGAGGAAAGGATGGGTGGCCTTATCCAGTTGATACAAACCTAATAAATGAAAACATAAATTTCTTGAACGATTCCATAAAAAGCCTTAAAATAGGTAATTCAACAAAATTAAGTGCTTTGAAAAGATTGAAAAATTTTGCTTCATATTTTAATGTTAATTTTTAATCTATTAACACTACAAAAACCTAGAAAATTAGTTTCACGAAAAAAATACTAATTAACACTACATAAATTATTTATCACTACATAATTATTTATAAATTATTAACACTACTAGTTACTATTTAAAAATAGATATTTTTTCATTTTCTCGAATACAAAGATATTTAAATAACCAAATATATTATACCTTTGTTATACTTTTAATTAAATTTGTTTAAAAATAAAATGGAAAAAAAAGAAATTATAAATGTAATAAATGACAAGTATTTAAAGCAAATAAAAAAAGCTAGGCATGAACTTAAATATAACAGGAAAAATTTTTGGAAGAAAAACAAAGACAACTTCATAAATAACATAAAAACTTTAGTTTCATTTTTTTCATATCCTCCTGGTTGGAGAGTTAACATAATAGTATCTTATTTCCTTTTGGATAAAGAAGGAACAAGCATGCCTTATGATGATGAAGTTTGGAGTTTTGTGGATATAGTTGGAGCTACAGAAAAACAAGGTAAAGATTTAGTTGTTTTTTTTAACAAAAAAGACTTAGAGTTTTTATCTGCACCAGCTCTAATTCCTTTGTTGGTTCATGAAATGAAACATGTATATCAAGCTGCAGAAAATCCTAAAAGATATATAGAAGAAGGAATAAATGATAAAATTCATTTGGAAAACGAAAGAGAGGCTGAAGCTGAAGTTAAAAAGTACTCAGATGAGTTCAGAAAAGAGAATGTTTTAGAAAAAGTCCTTTATTGTTATGACAAAAAAGGTTGGAAAGGTGCTAAAAAAATGGCCTACTATCTTTATGCAGAATCTGCTGATGCTTATGGTGGTGGTTATAATCAAGAAATGATGAAGGATGAATATGAAGTATTTTTAAAAGCTGAAGAAGAAAAAGATATTGACATCTTTATAGATTATTTTATAAACACATTCAAAAAACCTGAAAAAATACAAGAAAAAACACAAGAATTTGAAAAACCTGAGTTTATAGAAGAAAACATTCCTAAGTTAGAAAAAGTTGTTTCTTGATTTTTAGTTATTTTTAATCTCTCTTTCTTTAACAACTTACATTTAACTTATTTTTTTTAAAAATTCATACAGCTATAAACATTTCTTAGAAAACAAATTTTTGGAATTTACAAATTGTTCAGTAAGTTTTAAAAACAACAATAACTATTTAAATAAAGATGGTTAATAAAAATATTCTAAAAAAAGAGATACCTACTTTAAAGATTAAAACTGAAAAAGATATTGCTTTAGATTTCGCTGAAAAAGTTTATAAAAGGTTCGACAAAATAATTAAATCAATAATACTTTTCGGTTCTCAAGTTAAAAACAAAGGAGTTTCAGGTTCTGATATAGATATAGTAATAATAATAGATGATGCAACTTTAAGATTTGACCAAAAACTTATAATGTGGTATAGAGAAGAGCTAGCTAAATTAGTACAACAAAATCCTTACAAGAAAGATTTACATATAAACACTATAAGATTAACAACTTGGTGGGATGACCTAATCAAAGGAGATAGTGTAGTATTAAATATTTTAAGATACGGAGAAGAATTAATAGATGCAGGAGGATTTTTCAATCCTCTAAAAATACTTTTACAAGAAGGAAAAATAAAATCAACACCTGAAGCAATGTACAATCTTCTGAACAGAGTACCAGAACACATAATGAGAAGTAAAGTTTCAGAAATGAGTTCTATAGAGGGATGTTATTGGGCTATGGTTGATTCAGCTCAAGCTTTGTTAATGGCTATAAAAATTTTTCCACCAAGTCCTGAAAACATAGCTGGTTTGTTAAAAGAAAATTTCGTTGACAAAAAACTAATGAAAGAGAGTTTTGTTGATGATTTTATAAGTGTTTATGATCTACATAAAAAAATAATTCACGGAGAAGTAAAAGACATAGATGGAAGAATTGTTGACGAATACCAAGAAAAATCTGAGGAATTTTTTAAAGTCTGTTTAAACTTAATAAACAAACTAATCGGTTAATTTAATTTTTTAACTATATCCTATTTTAATGTTAGATCCTTATCAAATTATACCTAGAGTTCCTATTTGTCATTGATTAACAGAACTATTGTTTTCTCATACTTTTTTCAAAAATACTAGAATAAATGCCAAAAAATACTTCTTCTTTTTTACTTAATTCTTTAATATAACCTTTAAGTTTGCTTTCTTCAATTTCCTCTAATTTTGATTCATAACCTCTTAAAACTGTAGCAGACACATTCAGGATTAGGTTCATATTTGGTGTGTAACTTATTAATGCTCCGAAAAAATTAGCAATATCTTTTTTATCTTTGTATTTTTCAAAATAATGTTCAACTGCAAGAGCTCTCAAATTTCTCTCTATAGCATTTCTTTGTTCTACGTCTATGTTAGGGTCTCTTATAACTTTAAGAGAATATTTTAAACTAGATCCTAAACTATGGAGTTTATAAATATCCTCATAATCTTTAACTTCTTCTTTAGGGTATGGAAGATCAAACAAATTTCCTCTTAATTCCTTAATAGGAGTTCTATTGATTATTCCCTCTAAATTATTCTTTCCATAATTAACATATTCTTCTTTAGTTCTCCTTGTGCCGTTTTCTATTAATGGCACAATAACAAGAGGATTGTTAAAATTTTGAAAAACACCTTGTCTAGCAATATCTTTATCTTCAGGTCTTATACTTTCATCTATTTCCCTTTCTACTAATCCAACTAAGAACTCTGGATATCTCCCTTCTGCAATAGCTTTTCTTCCTTCAGCATATTCTCTGAATCTCTGATATTTTTCTCTGAATTGTTCATATTCATTTTCTTCTACCATACAAATTCTAATATTTCATAATTTATAAATTTTTCTATTTGTTACTATTTAATAATAAAAACAAATTCTTATGAGATTATTGCAAAATTCACGAAAGTGTTGTTTATATAATCTTTTATCGGTGTTAATACACAGAATAACACGAATGTTAACTACAAAAAACAAGATTAGAATTAAAATTCATAAAAAGTTTCAATATTCTCTTTTTCTCTTTCTTTTTTTATTTCATCCAATTTTTCTCTTACACTTTCTGAACTTTTTTTACCAACCTTTTCTTCTACTTCTATTTTTTTATCTACATCCTCTTTTTTTTGGAGCTCTTCCATTTTTTCATACTTAACTCTATCTTCAATTATCTCCTCCTCTCTCCTGAGCTCTTCTAAGTTATCTATAGGTTCAATTCCATCGCCAAAAAAACCGCTATTTTTTTGTTCTGTCTTTGTTATTTTTTCATTCTCAGAATTTTTTATATTATCTATGTTATTGTAAATAGGAGCTATCTCTTTTTTAAAATAATAATTTTTTCTAAAAGGCCTTCTAAAAAATCTGAAATCTTTATGTGTTCTGAAAAATTCCTCTCTTTTTTCTTCTAATTCTTTAACGAATTTTGAAGATTCATGAGCAGCATCTGCATTAACCGATATAGAGTTAATCCCATTTTTAAACAAAAATTCTATCATCTCTTTTTTACTTCCAGCCTGACCACATATGCTTGTTTCAACTCTGTATCTTTTGCATATCCATAAAACTCTTCTTATCTGGGACAAAACAGCAGGATGCATCTCGTTATATAAAAACTGGACATTTTCTTCTCCCCTATCAACAGCTAAAGTAAATTGTGTTAAGTCATTCGTTCCAAATGAAATAAAATCTATACCCTCTTTACATATACTCTCAATTATTTGAACTGCAGCAGGAGTCTCTACCATTATTCCGAATTTCATGTTCTTTAATTTGAACTTGTTAAAATGTTCTTTTGCTTTTTTTACTTCATCTAAGGAAATAACTTGGGGGAACATGATCCCGAATTCTTTTTCAGGATATTTTTCTGCTATATTTTTTATTGCCAATAATTCGGCTTCGAATATTCTCGGATGCTTTAAACTAAATCTTATTCCATGTAATCCCAACATCGGGTTTAATTCTTTTTCAGGAGCACCATCCAAATCTCCAAATTCATCTGTTCTTATATCGCTTGTTCTTATCCAAACAGACTCAAAATTTTTAGAAACCTTTTCAATTCCTGAACTTAAAATTTCTGTATATTCCTTAAGGTTGTTTGTTCTTTCGTACATCAAAGGATGTTTTTTCGAACTAGCGATAATTCCCTCAAGTCTTAATAATCCTACAGAAGATGCTTTTGATTGCAAAGCCCTGTCCACAGATTCTGGAATATCTAAAATAAGTTTTATTTTAACTCTTTTAGTTTCAACAATAGGTTGAATCTCAATAAGTTTAGTTTCAGAAACTTCTCCTTCGTACACTTTTCCTGTTGTTCCATCAACAGTTACTTTCATACCCTCCTTAAGAACAGAAGTTGCGTTTCCAGTACCAACAACGCAAGGTATTCCCAATTCTCTTGAAACAATAGAAGCATGTGCAGTAACGCCTCCTTCGTTGGTGACTATAGCAACGGATTTTTCCATTGCTACAACCATATCCGGATTCGTCATATCTGTAACTAAAACATCTCCTTTCTTTATTTTTTTTAGATCTCCTAAATCTTTTATTATTTTAACGACACCAACTCCTATTCCTGGACTAGACCCTATTCCTTCTAACAAAATTTTTCCAGAAATTTCCTTTTCATATTTTTTTCTTTCATTTAAAGTTGTTATTGGTCTTGATTGTACAATGTAAATTCTTTCTGTGTCAATAGCAAATTCTATATCTTGTGGTTTACCATAATATTTCTCTAATTTTATTGCATAATCCGCAAGTTCCAAAATTTCTGAATTCTTTAAAACTTGAGTCTTGCTTTTTTCCTTTGTCAATTTTACAACCTCGTTTTCCCCAGAAGAAGTTCTAATAATCGCTATTTTTTTATCAGCAACTTTTATATTTTTAATTTCAAAATTTCTCGATACTATGTAGGAATCTGGATTTATTTTTCCAGACACTATGCCTTCTCCCAAGCCAAAAACAGCTTCTATTAATATATCATCTGTTAAATTAACAGGATCTTTTGAAAATATAACTCCTGATTTTTGAGAATCTACCATCTTTTGAACTACAACTGCAATCAAACTTTCACTCTCTTTAAATCCTCTTTTGTGTCTGTAATAAATAGATCTAGGTAAATAAAGCGATGAAAAACATTTTTTTATATGCTCTAACAATTTTTTGTCACCTTTGATATTAAGGTAACTTTCCTGCTGTCCAGCAAAACTAGCATTACTTAGATCTTCTGTAGTTGCAGAACTTCTAACAGAAACAAATGCAGGTTCATAAGAATGTCTTAATATATTAATAGCATCTTGAGAAACTCCAAAACTATCTATTCTTTCATAACTCAAAATATGATAAGCCTCTAAAATCTCGTTTTTGAATTCTTCAGGAAAATCTTGTTTTTGAATTAATTCTCTAATTTCATAGGATATCTTATTCAAAGATTCTGTATTCTCTATATCTATACTTTTTATCATAAAATCAATTTTTTCTTTAAGTTTATTCTGAGATATAAAAAAATCAAAAGCTTGAGCAGTTATAACAAATCCTGGAGGTACTGGAAAATTGTTGTTGAACATTTCTGCTAAACTAGCACCTTTTCCACCAGCAATTGCTACATCTTTGTTACTCAAATCAGAAAACCATCTTATGAATTTCTCTTTTTCTATTTCTACTTCTTTTTTCATTTCAGATTTTACATTTCCACAAAGCTGGGTTAATATATAAAGCTTACTTTTATTTTAATCCCACGCAATAAATCCTAGGCTTTCAAGTAGATGAATGAATTGCAGCAAATATTTTTCTAAATGAATATGAAACAATGAGCTTGTCTTTAA
>Ga0207433_10001700_pt1 | contig 46557 bp, 42 predicted proteins | sample YelNatPaOPGAMG01_FD_187559 | JGI IMG/M metagenome (GOLD analysis project Ga0207433, IMG submission 187559) | Hot spring thermophilic microbial communities from Obsidian Pool, Yellowstone National Park, USA - OP-RAMG-01 (SPAdes) (version 3) | ecosystem: Environmental > Aquatic > Thermal springs...
CGAGCAGCTGGTCGAGTTTCTCACGCTCGCGGGCCAGGTCGCCGGCGCTTACGGCATAACCATAGCTATCGAGCCGCTTAATAGCCGTGAGACGAATGTCATTACCAGCGTGACTGAAGCTGCCGAACTTGCCAGGAGAGTTGATCATCCGTTTGTGAAAGTCCTTGCTGATCTCTATCAGATGACAATGGACGGAGAGCCGGCGTCGAGTGTTATAACTGCCGGAAACGAGCTTGTTCATACTCACATCGCTGACACTGATCGAAGTTATCCCGGTAGTGGGAAGTATCCATCGAGAGAATTTTTCGAGGCGCTGAGATCGATCGGTTACAACGACCGGATGTCGGCGGAATGCGGTTGGCCTAATTTCGATACTGATTGTATTAAGGCGCTGGAGTTCCTTCGCTCACTTGATAATGAGATACCGTTTTAGGCAGCACTCGAACAGGGAATAGGAACACCAGACCGTAATGAGAGGCTGACGATGAGATATGAACTCCTGAAACCCGAAGATTACCGGCGCGCTAGGGATAAGGCGCCGATTGCTTATCTGCCATGGGGATCGCATGAGTGGCATGGCTTACATAATCCGCTTGGTCTCGATGCGCTTAAAGCTCATGCAATGTGTATGGCTTTGTGTGCAGAGACTGGGGGGATCGTGTTCCCGCCGGTATATTGCGGTCATAGCACCATGAAACCGCATGCGGGGTTTGATTCGACACTCGAATTCACAAGGGAATGCGTCGAGCTTCTTGCGACGGAATATCTCAGGCAGCTTGCTGATGAGAGATTCAAAGTTATTGTGATCCTGATGGGGCATTATGGTCTTGCGCACCAGACCGCGTTAAGAGAGGTGGTATCCGACTTTAATGAGAGCCAGGATGACGTGATCGCCTGGACGTTCCCTGACTGCGAGCCCACCGAAGCCGAAGGCTTCCCCGGCGACCATGCCGGCCGCACCGAGACATCTTATATGATTTATTTTTATCCCGAACTAGTCGACCTCGCTCGCCTGCCCGAAGACGCCGAACTCGATATGAAGAAGCATGGTGTTGGCGGGATCGATCCTCGAGAAGCTTCCGCAAAGCGCGGCCGCGATGGCTTGAATGTGCTAGTTAAAAATGCGGCGCCGAAGATTCTCGAGCTTCTGGAGCAGAAGAAAGCCTGACTCTCAGTATAATCGGAACTGCTGGCAAGCAGGGAGAATTGGGAATGCGGAATTATGAGTTAAGGACGGTGCAGTGGGTGTCTCTTCATTCATAATTCCTAATTCGCTTTGCCATTACGATGGTCTATGATGGTCGGGATCTGCAATCCCGGACCAGGTATAAAGCGGGTTTATAACTCGCACATCTTTTCATCTGCAGTGGTAGAGGTTTCGGGATTTCCGGGTTGGGATGATGGCTTTGTGGATTATCCATTAGCTCCGTGGTCCAACCCTCAAATCCCGAAACACCATGGCTCTCTACTCTCTGCTATTTCTCTTGCTGGCAAGATGTCATTTCACCATTCCTGGATTCCCGCCTTCGCGGGAATGACAGTACTTGCTGCCTGTGATAATAAAGACTAACTTTAATAGTCTGATAGCTGAAAACTGACAGCTTAAAAAGAAAGCTGTCAGCTTTCCCTTCATTCCTTTCGCTTGCCTATCTATGTCGTATGGCGGAAGAAGTGCCAGCCGCCGATGTTGGGCGGGTTACCCGGATCGTCCGCGAGTAACTCTGTATAGTTTTCAGCCACTTTCTTAAACGCCTGCGCGTATTCTTCGATTATTTCAGGTTTATACTGTTTGAACCAAGGGATATGGTAGGTGTGCTTGGTAATGCTTTCGGTTACTGGCAGGCTGCCCTTCGGCTGGCGGAGGTCGCGGTCCGAATTGGCGATCCGCGTCGGCTTACCAGCGCCATAGACATCGCATGTATTCAGCAGTGGGTGCAGGTGCAATGGAATGTTGCAGCCGGGTGAAGCCGGAGCACCCTCCGCTCGCACGGCTTCAGTGAACCTTGTAACTGAGAGCCCGCCGAGTTCCTCGGGTACGTAAAGGCCATGAGCCGCATACCAGCCGGCCATATTACTGCCGGAATCTTTAGCGGGTCGATGAGCCCGGATGCCGGGGACATCTTCGAGAAGGTCCCAGAAATAGTTCATTGCGCGGCGGATTTCTTCGCAGCGTTCGTCATAATGTTTCAGCTGCACGCGACCCACAGCCGCGCTCATCTGATGCATTCGGTATTTATAACCGCCTAACGGAAGTCCGGCGAATTCTCTTAGGGATTCGGTCTTGATTTCGCCGGTATAGCGCTCATATAAGCCGAAAGCTTCAGCGCGTTCGTAGATCTCGGTGTCATCAGTCACGAGCATACCGGCTTCTCCGATCGCGAGTGATTTACCGCTCATAAGCGACATCGCGCCCACATCGCCGATCGTACCGAGTTTACGGCCTTTATAAAGCCCACCCTGGGCATGTGACACATCCTCGATCACCTTGAGCCCATGGCGCTTTGCGATCTCCATAATCGGGTCCATATCCGCGGGATGCCCGAGGTAATGCACGACCACGATCGCTTTCGTGCGTGAGGTGATGCGATGCTTGATATCTTTGGGATCAAGGCAGATAGTTGTCGGATCGACTTCCGCGAAGACTACCGTCGCTCCGAGTGAGAAGCAAGGTAGAGCGGATGCCCAGTAGGTCAGGCTCGGGCAGATGACTTCGTCACCGACTCCGACCCCGCACGCGAACATCGCGGATTGAATCGCCGCGGTGCCGTTATTCATACCCAGGGCGTAGCGAGTGCCCTGCCATTCGGCGAACTCTTTCTCGAACTGCATCGTAACATCGGTGCCGGACATCGCGCCGCGGCGAAGCACTTCGAGAACGGCCTGTTCGTCTTCTTCAGTGATGATCGGCCATGTGAAGATGTTTCCCGGATCGCTCTGGACGGTCTTAGGCCCACCCAGCAGCGCAAGCTGCGTCTTTACCTGCATAATAAGAGCTCCCTTGCTCATGTGTTTGGTTGATTTATTTTAACCCAAATTTTAACCTGCAGGCAATCGGGTAAACCGGTTTTTGGGCTCTAAAACGTTTGACAACATCGGTCCAAGCCGGTATACTATACGGATGTAGGGAACCGAAGTGATTGAGGAAAGGGACCTCTCGGATCTCTTCCCTCAGTTTCTTCCGTTCCCTCTTTGCCTGATTACGGAAGAATTGGCTTATGTTTGAGAGTCTTTCGGATAAATTACAGGATGTTTTTAAGAAACTGCGGGGCAAGGGTGGCCTGACCGAGCAGGACGTCAACGACGCGCTGCGCGAAGTTAGACTGGTGCTCCTGGAAGCTGACGTCAACTACAAGGTCGTCAAAGACTTTGTGGCTACGGTCAAAGAGAGAGCTATCGGCCAGGACGTGCTCAAGGGATTGAATCCCGCCCAGCATGTGATAAAGATCGTTAACGAGGAGCTCATCAATCTCCTCGGCGGAGAGCAGGCTAAGCTTAAAATATCTGAGAGACCACCGACTGTGATTATGGTCGCGGGTCTGCACGGCGCCGGCAAAACCACCCAGGTGGCGAAGCTAGCGGCTATGTTCAAAAAACAGGGCCGCAAACCGCTGCTGGTGGCGGGAGATGTTTACAGGCCCGCGGCTATCAAGCAGCTTCAGACGCTCGGTGAGCAGGTCGGGGTCGATGTTTTTAATATCGGCGACCGGCAGGATGCCGTGGCTGTGGCTAAGTCATCACTCGGTTATGCGCGCAATAATGGCAATGATCCGATCTTAATCGACGTAGCCGGACGGCTCCATATCGATGATGAGATGATGTCGGAGCTCAAGCGCTTGAGAGCTGAGGTCGATGTTACCGAGGTGCTGCTCGTAGTCGATGCAATGACCGGTCAGGACGCTGTGAATGTCGCGCAGCAGTTTAACGAAGCGCTGGAGATCGATGGCGTTGTGATGACCAAGATGGACGGCGATGCCAGAGGCGGCGCGGCGTTGTCGATCAAGGCTGTCACGGGTAAGCCGATAAAATTTATAGGGACTTCGGAGAAGATGGACGGCCTCGAGCCGTTTCATCCGGACCGGATGGCTTCGCGCATCCTCGGAATGGGTGATGTGCTGAGCCTGATCGAAAAGGCGCAGGAGTCCATAGATGAAGAGCATGCGCTGGCGATCGAGAAGAAGCTGAGGGAGAATAGATTTGACCTCAACGATTATCTCGATCAGCTCCAGCAGATGCGCAAGATGGGGCCGCTGGATAAAATCCTGGATATGATCCCGGGAGTCGGAAATATGCGCCAGCAGCTCAAGGGCGCGAATGTAGATGAGAAAGAATTCAACCGGGTTGAGGCGATCCTGCGCTCGATGACGATGGATGAGCGCAGCGATCCTACGATCCTGAACGCGAGCAGGCGGAGGCGCATAGCCAACGGCAGCGGAACCAGCGTGCAGGATGTAAACCGGCTTGTGAACCAGTTTAACGAAATGAAAAAGATGATCCGTGCGATATCAGGCGCGGAAGAATCAGGGAAACGGCACAAGAGAATACCGAACTTCCCATTTATGAGCTAATATCAAATGTGAAAGATACGACCCTAACCCGTTGTTTCGGGAAACCCTTTTTCCGAAACTCAGTAAGAGTCAACCAATCACAATTGGTACAAGAATCCTAGGAGGAAACCGACACGTGGTAAAACTCAGACTAAGGCGGATGGGCGCTAAGAAAAGGCCGTTCTACAGGCTGGTAGCCGCTGACAGCCGCACAGCTCGCGATGGACGATTCATCGAGACCATCGGTTATTATGATCCGACCGTAGAGCCGCCGGTATTGAAAGTGGATACCGAGAAGGCGCAGCGCTGGCTCAATAATGGCGCTCAGCCGACCGATGTTACCAGAGCGCTCCTGAAGAGAGCAGGGCTTCTGGGCGGCGAGAGCGAAGCTGCTAAGGCCAGGGCCGAAGCGAAGATCGAAGCTAAGAAGCGCGGTAAGACGGCTAAGGCCGAAGCACCGGCGATAGTCGAAGGCGCGGCGGAAGCTGCTCCCGAGGCCGCTGAGGAAGCGTCCGCCGAGTAATTGGAGCAGGTTGACTTGAAAAGTCTGATCGAAATCCTTGTTAAAGCCCTTGTTGACAATCCTGATGCGGTGAACGTGGAGGAGGTCGACGAAGGGGAGTCGGTGACCTACGAAGTGAGTGTTGACCCCGAGGACTTGGGAAAGGTTATCGGCAAGCAGGGGCGTGTTGCAAACGCTCTGCGAACGGTAGCTAAGGCGGCGGCGCTCAAGGATCGGAAGAACGTCTTCGTGAAGATCCTGCCGTAGCCGGATGGGCATAATCGTCAAGCGGCCGGTTCGCGTCGTGGTCATCGTTACTGAGCAGTTTAAAATGCGCAGGGGTGCGGAGATACGAGCGGCGCTGGCGAAATTGGATGTCGTCGGCAAGCGGTTGGATTTTACGCTCTCTTCCATGGAGAAAGCTCCCGAGAGTGGAGCCGCGGTGGGGGAGCGCATAAGGACGGAGCAGCGCCGGAATGAGCAGGCTCGCATCGCCCTGAAACGTGAGCTGGAGAAGATATCCGGCCTGGAGATCGGCTCGGAATATTCCTGGGGAACGATCGAGGGCAGCGTCGAGGTCGAAATCGGCGATGACTTCTCGAAATTGGGCGCGTGCGAAATCGTTGTAAAAAGACGACAAGATCATCGAGATACGGGACGGCTTATGCCCCGAACTGAACGAGATATCGTCATAGGCAAAGTGGTTGCGCCGGTCGGCATACGCGGTGAGGTTAGGGTCTTTCCTCTCACGGATTTCCCTGAAAGGTTTGAACCGGGCACTGAGCTGAGTATGAGACTGGAGAAGGGTGAGACCCGGAAGGTGCTCATTGAGACCAGCAGAGAGCATAGAGGTGCTTTTGTGCTCAAGCTGCGTGGGGTCGATACCCGCAACGACGCCGAAGATTTGCGAGGATCTGAGTTTATTATCGATGCGGATAACCTCGGTGAACTCTCGGAAGATTCGTTCTATCTCTTCGATATAATCGGGCTCAAGGTGGTAACGGAAGACGGCCGCGATCTAGGTGAGGTGACCGAAGTCCTGCAGGGCGGCGCGAATGATGTCTATGTTACCAGCATAAACCTGTGCATACCTGCTCTGAAAGATGTGGTTGCCAGGATCGACGTTGCCGAAGGTGTAATGGTAGTGCGTCCCGTCCCGGGGCTGTTGGCGGAAGATTAGATGCGGTTCGAGGTACTGACTACGTTTCCGCAGATGGTCGAGGCGATAGCCCGCGAAAGTGTTATTGGAAGGGCGCGGCTGAAGGGTATCGTCGATATCGAAGGCGTGAACCTTCGCGATTTCACGGAAGATAAGCACCGGACCACGGATGACGCGCCATTTGGTGGCGGACCGGGAATGGTGATGAAGTGTGAGCCCGTATTTAAAGCGGTGGAAGCTCTCGTATCGCGCCGGGGAGGCGGGAAACCGAGGATTCTGCTGATGACTCCGCAGGGTCGGCGATTCGACCAGAAAATGGCCGAGGAGCTTTCCCGGGAGAACCATATAATTATGATATGCGGGCGCTACGAAGGTGTGGATGAGCGCATCCGCGAAGAACTGGTCACCGATGAAGTTTCTATCGGTGATTATGTGCTGACGGGAGGAGAGCTCGCGGCGCTGGTAATAATAGATGCGGTTGCGAGACTGCTTCCCGGTGTTCTTGGTGACGAGACATCTCCGGAATCGGAGTCGTTTTCGAGTGGACTGCTGGAATACCCGCAGTACACCCGCCCCGCGGAGTATCGCGGTAGGAAAGTGCCCGATGTTCTGCTTTCGGGCAATCATGAAGAAATACGAAAATGGCGGCGCATGAAAGCACTGGAAAGGACGCTTAACCGGCGGCCGGACCTGCTCGAAAATGCGCCCTTGACTGAAGAAGACAGGCGCTTCCTTCGGAGGCTGAGAGAGGCGTCTGGTCCAGAGGAGGACTAAAGTGCAACTCATTGAGCAGATCGAATTCGAGCAGCTTCGAACCGACGCTCCCGAATTCGGACCCGGCGACACCGTAAAGGTGCATACTCGCGTTATCGAGGGCGGGAAAGAGCGAATCCAGATATTTGAAGGGACCGTCATCGGCAAGAAAGATGGCGGGTTGCGTTCGGCTTTTACCGTGCGTAAACTCTCTCACGGCGTGGGTGTGGAGCGCACGTTCATGCTTCATTCGCCGCGTATTGCGAAGATAGAAGTAGCCAGAAGAGGCGCCGTTCGCAGAGCGAAGCTTTACTACCTGCGCTCCAAGATCGGTAAGGCTGCCAGAATTAAGGAACGCCAGACCGCAAGATGAGTATTACCGAGCGCCTTGCCAATCTCCCGATACCGACCGTAATAATTATAATTGCGGTCCTGGTTGGACTCAGGTTTTTGCTGCTCAAGCTGAAAACACCTGCGTCGAAATCGATGGCGGAGGTCGCGGAATCGCTCGCCGTGGCGATGGCACTGGTCTTTTTATTGATCAGGCCGTTTATCGTGCAGGCGTTCTTTATACCATCGGCGTCGATGCATCCAACGCTACTTGAGCGCGACCATATACTGGTGAACAAGTTCATTTATCGCATCCATAATCCCAGGAGAGGGGATGTGATAGTGTTCAAGTCGCCGCCGGCTGCAAGCCCGGAACAGAAGGACTTCATCAAGCGTGTGATAGCGGTGCCGGGTGATACGGTGCGGATTACCGGTGGTCATGTGATCATCGGCACGCAGCAGTATAACCATCCGGCGCTCCGTGCGCTTCTCGAACAGCTTTCGAAGGTGAAGATCGAGGATGGCCAAGTTTACGAGGATAACAAGGTAATATCGACTTCTGATATTGCCGCTCTTACCGGGCTTCCGCCTTCCGAGATAAATGTTGACGGAGACAGGATCTCGATCGGGCTCAACGACTACGATGCTGAGAACCTCAAGATGCTGGTGCTTTCTAATATGCATTCGGTGAAGCTTGTGGATCACAGTATTTATCGTGATGGTGTGAAGGTAAGCAATGCGGAAGTTGCCAAGCTTGCGCACCAGCCTGGCGCGAAGGTGAAGGTTGTCCCGGGCGTTGTATATGTAAACGGCAAGGCGCTTAACGAGCCGTATACCGCGGAAGATCCGGATGATGTTTATCCGGGCGGGCAAAGAGATACGGTGGATCCGAGCTGGATTGTGACCGAGAAAGTCGGCAAGGAGCGCGTGCAGGAAGTCAAAATCCCAAAGGGCAAGCTGCTCGTGATGGGAGACAACCGAAACGACTCCAATGATGCCAGGTTCTGGGGGCTTCTTGACAGGGATCGGGTCCTGGGCAAGGCGATGTTTATTTTCTGGCCCCTGAATCGGATAAGATGGGTTCATTAGATCGAGAATATTTAAATATGGATTGCGAAATGGGGTCCCGCGAAGAGTGGGACCCCTGGTTTTATGAGAGGCAGGCGCGAGCCCAGGGTTTTGGAGCGGTAGTCGGTCTTGATGAGGCGGGACGAGGACCTTTGGCGGGACCTGTGGTGGCTGCCGCGGTGCTGTTGCCGGAAGACTTCGACGCGGCTGGAATCGGCGATTCGAAAGCTCTAAGCGCGCGTGCGCGAGACCTGATGTTCGATCGCATAACGGCTGAGGCCGCGGCTGTTGGGGTGGGGATTATCGGCCCCGGCGTTATAGACGGAATAAACATACTCCGCGCTACGCACGCCGCAATGAGAGCCGCTCTTGCGGAGATTGGCGCAGATTTCGATTTTATTCTCGTTGATGGCCTCGCGGTTCCCGATTTGCCCGTACGCTCGCTGCCTATAGTGAAAGGCGATGCAAAGAGCGTTTCGATCGGAGCCGCTTCGATTGTTGCCAAGGTCACCAGGGACCGTATTATGCTCGATCTCGACCGCGAATATCCGGATTATGGCTTTGCTTCGCATAAGGGCTATGGCACCCGCGAGCATCTACTGGCGCTTGATAAGTATGGGCCGTGCCCGCATCACCGCAGGTCGTTTGCTCCGGTCGCCGAAAGGATAGCGCTGTGCCGACTCCCAGGTCTAGATTAGGTCGAAGCGCGGAGATTGCCGCGGCTGCGGAGCTCGGCAGGTGTGGTTACCGCATAATTACCTCCAATTATCGCTGCCGATATGGTGAGATCGATCTGATCGCGCGCGAAGGAGACTGCCTGGTCTTTGTGGAAGTCCGATGCAAGCGAACCGATTCTTTCGGATCACCCGCGGAATCCATCACGATCTCGAAGCAGCGTAAGCTCATAACTACCGCTCAATACTACCTTAAAGAATGTGCTTCCGAAGATATTAGCTGCCGTTTTGATGTGGTAGAGGTGGTTTTGTCGGAAGGCAAGCTCGTTGTTCGCGAGATCATCCGCGACGCGTTCTCGCTGTAGTGTTTCTAATGCTATCACACACAAATCGGCTGTGATACTCAATCATCACACTACCACACAGGTAATATTACCTGATTTCTGCATTCTCACTATATCGACCTCAACAGCACTTGACACTCGTGCTTCCTTTATTATTATACTCATTCAGGGGATTGTGTTTGGGACACAGTACGTTTGGCTAATATCTTGCCAAGCGTTCTGGCATAATGTTCCGGTCTCACAGTAATGGATAATGTGAGGCTGTGGATGGCTGGGTTGTGGTGTAAGTATGGGTTGTTGGGCTTGTACCAGTTATAACCGGCGCCGTTATTACCTCGTGCTAATGGTCGGCTTGCTGCTGGTAACTATTGCTCTCATCGTGTCACCTGATGCTGCTTATGCGGGCGGTGGTCCGCGTGACGTAGCTTTGGTGATCAACTGTAATTCTTATGCGTCACAGGAGATCGGTAGATACTATCAGGCTGTACGAGGGATACCGGAGTCGAATATATGCTGGATTTCGTGTCCCGATCAGGAAGTGGTGAGCGCGACTGTATGTGAAGATGACATCAGGGCGCCGATCCATCGCTTCCTGGCATCTCCTGCCGTCTGCGGTAAGATCGACTATATCGTGCTGACAAAAGGCGTCCCTCTGATGGCGGATTATGGTGATAGTACCGGCCCTTATTCAGTGGGGAGCATTCTTACATGTGTAGATAATCCCGAAATTAAAGACCCTCTTGCGTTCCCTTACGGTCCGCGAGCGAGCCTTGTCTGGGGGCAGCCAGCGCCTGAAATTGCCTGGTCTCATTCCCTAGATTTCAACGGATATCATTTCTACCTCGTCACTCGCCTCGACGCATTTACCGTGAGCCAGGTGAAGGCTTTAATCGACCGTGGTGCGGCTTCCACGGCTTCGGGAAAGTTCGTGCTCGACAGGAACACCTGGACAACCGGCGCATACAAAGCCGCGAACGACCGTCTGGGCGATCAGATGGGCTCGGCTTACGCCGCTCTGACAGCAGCTGGGCAGAAAGTCGACTATGACCCTGGCGATACATTCCTTGCGGGTGAACAGGGAGTTATGGGCTATTTCAGTTGGGCTGGCCTCGATGATCAATATTCGTTTGCGAAGTATGTCAGCAACCAGTTCCTGCCGGGGTCGATTGCCGATACATATTATTCCTACAGCGCGAGGACGTTCATTGCTCCCGCGACCACCAATCGTCAGCCCCTTATCGCCGATCTGATCCCCTGCGGTCTGTGTGGGTGTGCTGGTTATGTTTCGGAACCCTATGTATCCACTGCTACCTATGCGAACGTGCTTTTCGACCGCTATATAAAAGGCTTCAATATGGCGGAGAGCTTCTATGCGGGCTGCCCTGAGGTGTTTTGGAAGACGGTGGTAGTCGGAGATCCGCTGATGGCTCCTTATGCGACGCCGCCCAAAGTGTCGATTACGGTTCCAAATGCAACTTTGACAGGCGCCGTGGCTGTCTCCGCGAACGCCGCCGATCCGCATGGCATCAGCCAGGTGAAGATTTACTTCGATGACGATTTGATCGGAACGTTATATTCACCTCCCTACACCGTTATGCTCGATACCACCAACTACCCCATTGGGGCGCATACCATCGAAGCCATAGCCTATCAGGCTTCGAATCCCGCCACGCAAGGCTCGGCTCATATGCAGGTTATAGTGGATAACCCTGTTTCAGCTGTTCGTCATATTAATGATGCGCTGTGCTATCCGGATGGGCAGTATGTCAGGGTAAGAGACAAGGTGGTAACCGCGAACTCGGCGGAAATAGGCGATGGGTTTTATATGGAGGAGCCGGACAGGTCTTCCGGTATAAAAGTCTTATCAGACCAGGTCGTAAATAGGGGTGATGTGGTAATGGTGACCGGTGGAGTTCTGACCGTGAACGGCGAAAGAGTCATAAGCGATGCAGAGATTGCAGTCGAGAGCAAAGGCGCCGTGGTTCCCGGGCCATTGCTGATGAAACAGCGCGATCTCGGCGGCGCCGGAATAGGCGCATTTACCGCGAAGGTGGGGCAGGCGCGCGGCCCGCATAACATCGGGTTGCTGGTCAGGATATGGGGCTATGTGACTTCAATAGAATCCGGTTCGTTTTACATCAGTGACAAGTCTCCCAAGGTTCCGCCGGTTAAAGTTTATTGCCCTGGCTTAAACAATCTTTCGCCTGGGCGCCTTGCCGCTGTGACCGGAATCAGCAGTGTTGACTTCGATGGGACTATAATCCGCCCCTGCATTCGTGCCCGAAACTCCGATGATATCCAGACATTCAACTGACCTCTTCCTCACTACCTCGTACAATTGCCGGTTTTAGCCTGCTGCCTCACATAATCGCGTACAACTCCTGGGCGCTGTGGAAGAAGCGATATAGAGCATGGGCATAAACGGCTTCTAATTTATAGGAGAAGTCGGTTCGGATAGATCAGTCACTATCCATGCATTACGACCCCTTGGAGGAGGTAGACGCGCTAAATGAGCAAGTTTTCTATGAGAAGGAGCAAAAAAGGCTTTACCTTGATCGAAATCATGATCGTGGTTTTGATCATAGCTGTCCTGTTGGCTATCGCGATCCCTAACTTTATGAAGGCTCGCGAGACTTCCCGGACCAAGGCCTGCGTGGCCAACCTGCGCCAGATCGATACGGCGAAGGTGCAGTGGGCGATGGATCAGAAGAAAGTCGGCACCGATGTTCCGGCTACTACTGATCTTTATCCGACCTACGTGAAGGCTGCACCGAGCTGCCCGTCCGGTGGTACTTACACTATCGGAGCGGTCGATACCAATCCGAGCTGCAGCATCGGTGGCTCGCATACGCTCTAGCAAATACACCCTTTGCCCGGTGCTTTCGCACCGGGCTTTCTTTATGTACGGCTGTATGGATGACTGAGCGATCCCGGTATATTTGCCGGTTTTGATGCTCAGCGGCTGTTTAGCTCAGCAATCTATATAAACTTGCACTGGCTCATGGAATAAGCTCATTGGATGGGAAATCTTGGGGCCCTGGTCCTGAGATCCGATATCAGCCAATCGGACCCCCCATAGTTTTAATGCTTCAGGAATTTGGAGGAGGCAGAACGGAAATGAGTAGATTCTCACTAAGAAAGAGCAAAAAAGGCTTCACCTTGATCGAAATCATGATTGTGGTTTTGATCATAGCCGTCCTGTTAGCTATCGCGATCCCTAACTTCATGAATGCCCGCGAGACTTCCCGGACCAAGGCCTGTGTAGCTAACCTGCGCCAGATCGACACAGCCAAGACCCAGTGGGCGATGGATCAGAAGAAGAGCGGCACCGATGTTCCGGCTACTACTGATCTTTATCCGACCTACGTGAAGGCTGCACCGAGCTGTCCGTCCGGTGGTACTTACACCATCGGAGCGGTCGATACCAATCCGACCTGCAGCATCGGTGGCTCGCATACGCTCTAGCAAATACACCCTTTGCCCGGTGCTTTCGCACCGGGCTTTCTTTATGTACGGCTGCAGGAATGCCTGATTCAACCCAGCGTGCTGTGGCGCCGCATAGGACAATTATCCGAGATTGACATTCCTCTTTTACAGTCGTAACATGAGTCTGTTGGTGCAATGCGGCACAAAGCGACTTACGCATTACTGACTTTCAGGTAATGTAGTGACAACCTGGCAGAAGGCTTCGTGCTCGATCCGACCCGCCAGTACGTCACATCATTATGCGAAAGTCAATAGAAAGAGGCCACGGGCGTGAGCCACAAGATCCTTCTTGTTGAAGACGAGGCCGTCATAGCGGACTCCGTTGCATATTCTCTCAAGAGCGAGGGTTTCGATGTCGAGGTTGCGCTCGACGGGCTGATGGGACTCTCCGCGTTTCGTGCGTTCTCTCCCGACCTCGTAATACTGGACCTGATGCTGCCCAAGCTTAGTGGTCTCGATTTCTGCCGCACTGTCCGCAAAGAATCCAGCATCCCCATTATAATGCTGACCGCCAAGACAGAGGAAGTCGACAGGATAGTGGGGCTCGAGCTGGGCGCTGATGATTATGTTCCCAAGCCGTTCAGTGTAAGAGAGCTGATTGCACGCGTAAGGGCGGTGCTTCGGCGCACTGAAACTGTGCAGGGTGATGATCAACAGACAAGACTGCAGGTCGGCGGTATTTTCATGGACCTTGTGCGCAGACGCGTTACCGCTGACGGTAATACGGTCCATCTTCCACTCAAACAATTTGATCTGCTTAAGGTGTTAATGGCGAATAAGGACAGGGTTGTGAGCCGCGAAGAGCTTTTCAGGGCTGTCTGGGACGCCGACGCCACCTATGACACCGGTACTCTCGATGTCCACATCCGCTGGCTTCGCGAGAAGATAGAGCCGGACCCCAGCCACCCATGTCACATCCGCACCATAAGGGGTGTGGGGTACAGGATAGTTTCCGACAGTGAAGAATGATCTAACGAAGGTCATCTTACCGCAAGCTTTAATCTGGGCGGGAACAGGATTGCTCGTTGTGCTGGGGATCAGGCTGATGTGCAGGCAATCACCCGGCTATCTGGAACTGCCTCTGATATTTATCGGCCTTGCCGCAATCAATCTGCTGTGGCTTGAATTGATTTGGCGAGGTTTGTATAAGCAAAACAGGGAAACCTCTACAATTGATGATCCCGATGTGACTGTGCGCACACTTCAGCAGGACAAACGTCGGGCTGAGATGGTGCTTTCTGAGATGGCGGATGGGATTGTCGTCGTGGATGCGGATGGCTGCATCGCTTTGCTCAACAGAGCGGCTGAAGATTTTTTCGGAGTAATGGCTTCGCGCGTGGTCGGTATGAAGATCGAAAACGCCGATCTGCACCCAGAACTTGCCCGGATGGCGTTCAATTGCGTTTCTGAAAATAAGATTCTCGCCTCTGAGATCCGGCTTCCGGGGCTTACGCAGCGGGTATTGGAGATCAGAGCGGCTCCATTCAGCGAAGTGGAACATGGCGCAAGCGCGCTTCTTCTGATCCACGATCTCACGGAAGTCAGGCGCCATGAAAAGAACCAGAAAGAATTCGTCAGCAATGTCAGCCATGAGTTGCGCACTCCGATAACAGCGGTGAGGGTTACGGCGGAAGCTCTGCTTTCAGGGGCAAAGAATGACGCGGAACTGGTAGACCGGTTCTTGAATAACATTCTCTCCGAAAGCGACAGGCTTTCAGCTTTGATCGATGATCTGATGGAGATAGCCAAGCGCGATTCCGGCATTATCCGTACGGAGAAATCGGATGTAAAGCTTGCCGGCATTATCGACCGGGCATGCCTTACGATCAAGCCGCAGGCTCAACAGAAGGGCGTGACGGTTACGGTGAGCGTGCCGGAGGGATTGGTGGGTTATGGTGACGGCGCGCAGCTCGTACAGCTCGTTCAAAACCTCATCGACAACGCGGTGAAGTATACACCGGAGGGCGGCAGCATCGAGGTTACAGCCGCTCCTTCCGGTGAAAGCGTTTCGATATCGGTAAGAGATACGGGCATCGGCATTCCGCATGGCGAAATCGACAGAATTTTCGAGCGATTTTATCGGGTCGATAAAGCAAGATCGCGCCGGCTGGGGGGAACCGGACTGGGCCTTGCCATTGTAAAAGATATAGTTGACGCTCACAGCGGGACGATTGCCGTTGATACTCAGCTCGGGAAGGGCAGCCGTTTTATTGTAACTCTGCCGCCTGGCCCTGCTGATACGGAAATTTATCATACCGCGTCGGATCATGGACGGATATAGCCATTATGACAAAGCAGATTTCAGCCTGTAGTATTTATGATTGCCAGACATGCACACACCAGAAAACCGGCGATTGCCCCGGCTGCCTGGCCGGTAATACACAGCTAACCTGCACCGATCAGGGGCCATGCGGCGTGTTCAGTTGCGTCCATTCGCGTGGGATAACTTCGTGCGAGCAGTGTAAGGAGCCGGGCTGTGTGCTGAGGCGAACGGTTGAAACACTGTGCCCGGTGAGAAGCCGCTTCGAGAACATCCGGTGGTGGGCCGGGAGGATGTCTCGCGCGATGGAATGTCGTAAACCCGGCACGGTAGAGGGTGAAACTCACGGTAAGATATCGACCAGGGTCATTAATCGTCTGAGGTGGTATCTGACGGTTCTCGATTCCCTGGCTGCCGAAGGGACTATCCTGGTATCCTCCTGGCAGCTTGCGGAGAGGGTGGGGATAAATGCCGCGCTTATCCGTAAGGACCTTTCGCGTTTTGGCGAGTTCGGTACCCCGAGCTCAGGATATCGTGTAGAGGTTCTCACGAAGCACATCCGCAAGATCCTTAAGCTGGATGAACCAAATGGAATCGTCTGGGTTGGGGCATCCTGTTTCCGGCTGCACTATCCGTCCATAGAGAGGCTTTCAAAGCACGCATGCAACGTGGTCGGTGTGTTCGATATCTGTCCTGAAGAGATAGGTGCTCGGGTGGGGGATTATGAAGTTCTGCCGGTGGAGCATCTGACGGAGGTTGTTTCTCGGACAGGAGTCCGCGCGGCTGCGTTGGCGGTATCAGGCGCTGAAGCGCAGAGTGTGGCCGATGTGCTGGTTGCTTTGGGAGTCAGGGCGATCCTTAATGTGGGCGAATCGCTTTTGGTGCTGCCGGACAGCGTCAAAGTGCGCAGTTTCGATATGGTCGGTGAGCTGCTGGAACTTTGTTACTATTGTGAAGGATAACACCGTTATGGAGTTGATTCTGAGCTTGATTCGAGATAAAATTACTAGCGGAGCAAATAGAATTAGCTCTATAGGAAGTAGAGGTTAGGATAAGACCATGGACTCTATAGGCGCGATCCTCAGGCAGGAAAGGGAGAATCGAGGGCTCTCTTTACCGGAAGCCCATGATGCCACAAAAATTACCGTCCAGAACCTGGCTGCGCTCGAAGAGGACAGGTTCGATAACTTCCCCAATCGTGTGTATGCTCGCGCGTTTCTGCGTGATTATGCGAACTACCTGGGGTTGGACAGTGCCGCTCTGCTCGAGCAGTATGAACATGCATGGAATCCCAGGACTGAGAGCGATCCGGCTCCAGCGCCCAGGGGCGGCTCGATATGGCGCCCGATCGCCTATATATTTCTGATATTGATTATCGCGGGAGGAGTAGCCGCGGGTGGTTACTTCGGATGGCGAGCGACCAGCCATATCAGGCATCACCGAGCGCACCGTGTCACGAGCGCTTCTGTGAAATCGGACTCGGACGTTGCCACGATTCCCAAAGCTCCGCCTGTTGCGCCGCCCAAGCCTGAGGCTGATAATGCATCCGCAACCAATCCGCAGCCGCAACCTGCGCCGCAGAAACTCACGCTCGATGTGGGGGCTGTCGGGACGGTGTGGGTCCGGGTAATATGCGATGGCGGGAAAGCTACCGATATTACGATGACTAACGGCATGGTGAAGAGCTTTGAGGCGAATAAATCGATTTACATACGCGCCGGTAAGGCGGGTGCGGTTCAGTTAAGGCTCAATGGACAATCTCAGCCATCGCTGGGGCCATTGGGACAGCCGGGTGAGAAGACCTTCACGCTTCCACCCGCAGCCGCTTCGACTACCACCGCGGCGCCGGCTTCCAATTCGGCGGCAACTCCGGCTGCTTCTTCCGCTCCAGCCGGTTCTACTCGATAGGTTGTTAATCCTCTCGGAGGCTCGCACATGAGCCTCCGATTTAATTCCCCTTAAGATACAATCATTAGACCGCTTGAACGCACCTCAATGAAGGAATTGCACGCCTGCTCCCCGAATAACCTCATCAGGATGCATGGACGGCAGACGCTGTTTGTGCGCCGGAAGGCGGGAGCGAATGGGCGAGGAAACGTGGATACTCGAGCAGGAACTCACGCCAAAACATTCTGTGAAAGGAGCATAGTGTCATGAAGAAACTGGCTTTCCTGTTATCTCTGGCGGCGGTCCTGCTGGGCTGCACGGGCGCGCTCTACGCGGCGTCCACAATCTATGGTATCAGCGGTCTTATCGAGACCCCTGACGACACGATCCTTGCGCCAAAGAGCATCTCGCTCACCGCGAACGAGATCATTAATGTTGGTGGGGACAATGCTGTGGGTGATCAGAACCTTACTACATTCGGTGGTGGATTCGGTCTTATCCCCAAGCTCGAAGTGAGCGCTGTCGGCATTGCAAGTGATGCCGAAGGTGTGGATACCGTGCCGGTGATCAATGCGAAGTATCGGATCCTTGCCGAGTCGGTGGGGACACCGTCGATCACGGTTGGTGTTGTCGATATTGCGGACCAGCTCGATGAGATCAACGGCAGCATTTCCGACCCGAGCGCTTTTATTGTGTTCGGCAAGAACATCACCTCGGTTGCCGAGGGTGTGAGCGGTGGACTGGTGAAGCCGGTCAAGGGAACCGTGGGGATCGGCACGGGCATCTACAAGGGTGCTTTTGTCGGTTTGAATGTTGCCTTGTTCCCGAAGACCGATGTTCTCTTTGAGTATCTTTCGAACGGTATTCGCCAGGAAACGACGATTAATGCCGCTCTTCGTTTCCGGCCGATCGAGCCGCTTGCGATAAGCGTTGGAACGCTCGGGTTTGATGGTTTCTATGCGGGTGCGAGCTTTAACTTATCCACGTTCTAGTGATAGCCCGATTACTTGATATCTGATGGGCAGCCGGTTGATATGGAAACATTGACCGGCTGCGCTTGTTTTTGCTGTAAAGTATTGCACTTACGGTGTCGGAAGTGGTATAGTAAACTTCAGTGCCGGATTATGGACGCAGATGCGAAAGTTTTTTTACGCTGCGCCCTTGACAAGGTGCGGAACTGTTCGTTATAATCAATAGGTTCGAGCGGCTGCGGCCAATCGTCCATCGATAGCCGACACATTAGGAGGCGATTAGCACACCTTTTTCTCGTGGAAACATGCGGGAACAACTGAAGTAGCTTGTAAGGTGGACTAATGCCCCTCGCTTGTGTCGACAGGGGCTTTTTTATTGCCCGCAATATGGTTATGTAAGGGAGTATCAGCTTGCCGACTATTAGCCAACTTGTCCGAAAAGGTCGTCAGAGGATTAAGAAGAGAACCTCGGCTCCGGCTCTGAGGAGCAATCCGCAGAAGCGTGGAGTCTGCCTGGTCGTGCGTACTGAAACACCGAAGAAGCCGAACTCGGCCCTGAGAAAGGTTGCCAGAGTCCGACTTACCAACGGTATGGAAGTTACGACCTACATACCGGGGATCGGCCATAACCTCCAGGAGCACTCGGTTGTGCTCATTCGCGGAGGCAGAGTCAAGGACCTTCCGGGAGTCCGCTACCATGTGGTTCGCGGCGCTCTCGACTCGGCTGGTACAGCCAACCGCAAGCAAGGCCGGTCGAAGTATGGAGCCAAGCGGCCCAAGTAAGTTGTTGATTGCCCGTTAGTTTGTGGAGGATTGATTAGGTATGCCTAGAAAAGGGCCAGCAAGAAAGCGCGAAATTATTCCTGATCCGGTACACGGAAACAGGATGCTTCAGAGATTGATCAACAGAATCCTGCTCGACGGAAAGAAGAGCACGGCTGAGAAGATCGTCTACGGCGCTCTGGATATTATCGAGGAGAAGACGAAGCGCAACGGCATCGAAGTGTTCGAAGAGGCTCTGAAGAATGTTATGCCGCTTGTTGAGGTTAAGCCGAGGCGCGTTGGTGGAGCTACTTACCAGGTTCCCGTGGAAGTGCGCTCCGACCGAAGAGTGTCGCTTGCGATGCGCTGGATCGTGACTTACGCCCGGAAACGCGGCGGACACACCATGGTCGACAAGCTCGCGGGTGAGCTCATGGACGCGGCGAACAACACCGGCGCTTCCGTGAAGAAGAGAGAAGACGGCTACAAGATGGCCGAAGCCAACAAGGCTTACGCACACTACCGCTGGTAATAACAAGCTAGTTATATAATAAAAATCATTCAAGTAATTTCTTTAGTGGAAGGGGGCGGAAGATAGAAGGCGAGAAGAGGATCTGATGTTGAGGGAACGGAGCTGTTTTTAGCTCGCTGCCCTCGGATCGTGCTTGCTTTCTGCTTTCCCCAGATAGCAGTTGAACAAGGTTTTAAACATGCACCGCGACTATCCGTTGGATAAGATACGGAATATAGGCATTGCCGCGCATATCGACGCTGGGAAAACAACGGTTACCGAGCGTATTCTTTACTATTCGGGCCGCATTCACCAGATGGGCGAAGTGCACGAAGGCTCAGCTACCATGGACTGGATGGAGCAGGAGCAGGAGCGTGGTATAACTATTACCTCAGCAGCCACCACGGCGATCTGGAACGATAGTCGTATCAACATAATCGACACCCCCGGCCACGTAGATTTCACCGTAGAAGTAGAAAGAAGCATGCGCGTGCTCGATGGCGTTATCGCCGTCTTTTGCGCGGTTGGCGGAGTTCAGCCTCAGTCCGAGACCGTGTGGCGACAAGCCAACAGATATAAAGTCCCCAGAATCGCATTCATTAATAAAATGGACCGCGTGGGCGCGGACTTTATGAATGTTGTCGAGAGAATAGTCGAGAGGCTCGGCGCTAATGCCGTTCCGATCCAACTCCCGCTCGGCGCGGAATCGGAATTCGAAGGTGTGGTGGATATTGTAAAGCTCAAGGCGATCAGATACCTCGATGGCCTTGGAGCGGATTACGAAGAGATCGAGATCCCCGAAAATATGCGGCAGAGCGCGCTCGAAGCGCGTGAAGTGCTTGTGGAGAAGGTTGCGGAGATCGATGAGCACTTGATGGAGAAATACATCGAGGGCCAGAAGATCACTCCTGAAGAGATAAAAGCCGGCATTCGCAAGGGAACTGTCACCAATACGCTGGTTCCGGTGCTTTGCGGCTCCGCGTTCAAGAATAAGGGCATACAGATGCTGGTTGATGCGGTTGTCGATTATCTGCCGTCACCGCTCGATGTTCCTCCGGTTGAGGGGATCAGGATCAAAGACGGCGAGACCGTTACAAGAGCCGCTGCCGATAATGAACCGTTCGCGGCGCTGGCGTTCAAAATTATGACCGACCCTTACGTCGGTAAGCTCACATTCTTCCGGGTTTACAGCGGCACGCTCGAGCGCGGAAGCAATGTCTACAACGCAAACAAAGAAAAGCGCGAGCGCATAAACCGAATCCTGCGCATGCACGCGAATCACCGTGAAGAAGTCGATAAGGTCTTTGCGGGAGATATCATCGCGGCTGTTGGGCTCGATGTAACTACGACCGGCGACACGCTTTGCAATGAGAGTGAAAAGATTCTGCTGGAGTCGATCCACTTCCCGGCCCCCGTCATCGAAGTGGCTATTGAGCCTAAGACTAAGGCCGATCAGGAGAAGATGGGCATTGCTCTCCAGAAGCTTGCCGCCGAGGATCCCACATTCAGAACTCATACCGACGTTGAAACTGGACAGACCATTATCGCCGGTATGGGTGAACTGCACCTCGAGATCATCCTGGACAGGCTCTATCGCGAGTTCAAGGTAGAAGCTAATCACGGCAAGCCGCAGGTTGCATATAAAGAGACTATTACTATCCCGGTTAAGGCTGAAGGCCGCTATGTTAAGCAGACCGGTGGCCGTGGGCAGTATGGTCACTGCTTCATCGAAATGGAACCGGCTGAGCCAGGAACGGGGATCGAGTTTGTCAATAAGGTCGTCGGTGGCGAGGTTCCCAAGGAATACATACCGGCGATCAAGGCTGGTGTTGAGGAAGCTCTCGATTCCGGTGTGCTGGCCGGGTTCCCCGTGGTGGATGTTCGTGTGACTGTAACGGGCGGATCCTATCACGATGTTGACTCTTCCGAGGCTGCGTTCAAAATGGCTGGCTCGATGGCTGCCAGAGAAGCAGTCGAGAAGGGCAAACCCACCCTTAAGGAGCCTATTATGGGTGTGGAAGTCGTAGTTCCTGAGGATTTTCTTGGCGATATCATCTCTGATATTAATGGTCGGAGAGGTAGCATAGAGCACCTTGAAGTCGCTCCTGGTCAAACGCAGGAGCTCAAGGCCAAGGTGCCGCTTTCTGAGATGTTCGGCTATGCGACCGCTTTGCGGTCGATGAGCCAGGGTAGAGCATCTTACACGATGGAGCCTTCTCATTATGAGGAAGTTCCAAACCAGCTCGCAGAGCAGCTGGTAATGAAAATGACCGGCCGTCCGCTTACGATGCGGTAGGCTGTAGACCAAACTTAGAATCGATTCTGGGAGGCAATCAAGATGGGTAAGCAGCGGTTTGAGAGGACGAAGCCGCACGTAAACATTGGCACGATTGGTCACGTAGACCATGGCAAGACGACGTTAACTGCAGCGATAACTGCTGCTTTGGCGACAAAGGGTCTGGCGAAGTATACTCCTTACGACCAGATAGACTGTGCTCCTGAAGAGAGAGAGCGCGGCGTAACGATCAACATCTTCCATGCGGAGTATGAGACGGAAAAGCGCCACTACGCTCACGTAGACTGCCCGGGCCACGCCGACTACATCAAGAACATGATCACAGGAGCCGCCCAGATGGACGGAGCGGTGCTTGTTGTATCGGCAGCTGATGGTCCTATGCCTCAGACCCGCGAGCACATTCTTCTCGCCAGGCAGGTTAACGTCCCTTACATCGTGGTGTTCCTTAATAAGAGTGATATGGTAGATGATCCTGAGCTTTTGGAGCTTGTCGAGCTTGAGGTAAGAGAGCTCCTTAGCAAGTATGGTTTTCCTGGTGATGACCTGCCTGTTATAACAGGGTCTTCTCTTAAGGCTCTTGAGGATCTGGATAAGGGTGATTCCAGCACTGATAACGTAAAGCCGATCTGGGATCTGCTGGATGCTATTGACACTTATATTCCGACTCCCGAGCGTGATGTAGATAAGCCGTTCCTGATGCCTGTGGAGGACGTGTTTACTATTACAGGTCGTGGGACAGTTGCTACGGGCAGATGCGAGAGAGGCACTCTCAAGCTTGGCTCTGAAGTCGAGATAGTGGGTATTCGTGAGACCAAGAAGACCGTTGCCACTGGTATAGAGATGTTCAGGAAGATGATGGACGAGTGCCAGGCTGGTGACAATGTGGGTCTGCTGCTAAGAGGTGTTGATCGTAAGGAGATAGAGCGTGGCCAGGTTATAGCCAAGCCAGGTTCAGTCAAGCCTCATACCAAGTTCAAGGCTGAGATATATGTTCTGACCAAAGAGGAAGGTGGCCGCCACACCCCGTTCTTTAAGGGTTACAGGCCGCAGTTCTACTTCAGGACAACCGACGTAACCGGAAGTCTTGAGCTGCCTGAGGGAATGGAGATGGTTATGCCTGGTGATAACGTAACTATTTCCGCTGAACTGATAGTTCCGATTGCCCTTGAGCAGGGTCTTAACTTCGCTATCCGTGAGGGCGGTCATACCGTCGGAGCCGGAGTTATCGCTGAGGTTATGGAATAAATAGACGTTTCGGCCGGGATGTGCATTTGCGTGTCCCGGCTTTTCTTTGGAGATTGTAATGGCGAAAAAGGGTAGCGGAGAAGTCCGCATAACAATTAACCTGGCTTGCGAAGAATGCAAGCGCAGGAATTATACCACCTATAAGAACAAGCGCAACGATCCCGAGAGGCTTGAGCTGAAGAAGTACTGCCCGTGGGACCGCAAGCACACTACGCACAGGGAAGCGAAATAGCTTTTGGCATGCGCTTTGCACTGGTGTGTAAGGTGTGGTATAATTAAGAATCGGCAGTAGAGCCGAGAAGTTTGCAAGAAAACCTGATCACGCAGGGGCTTAGCTCAGCTGGTAGAGCACCGGTCTCCAAAACCGGGTGTCGTCGGTTCGATCCCGGCAGCCCCTGCCATTTTTTGGGTTTTTGGAGGAATGAATTTTAATGGCCAACAGCACTGCGGCAAAGGCTATCCCAAAAGTTAAAAGCGAAGGATTCTTTGCCAAGATTGGAAAGTTCATCCGCGAAAGCTATATCGAGACACGGTATAAATCTGCCTGGCCCACATGGATGGAATTGCGCACTTTTACCATAGTTGTGATCTTTGCGGTATTAGTAGTGGCCGTGTGGATCGGCGGAATTGACTTCTTACTGGGAAGGCTTACGCATTATTTACAGCGATAATATAATCGCGGCTAGGATAAGATGACAGAGAAACAGTGGTACGCTGTACATACATACTCGGGTCACGAGAATAAAGTAAAGACTAACATCGAGCGCCGTGCGGAATCGATGAACCTGAAAGATAAGATTTTCAGGATTTTGGTTCCAACTGAAGGTGAGCTCCGGACTCGAGCGGGTAAAAAGCAGGAAGTCCAGAGGAAGGTCTTCCCTGGTTACGTCCTCATCGAGATGGTTCTTGATGACAGCACGTGGTATTTGGTCAAGAGCACGACCGGTGTAACCGGTTTTGTAAGCTCTGGTAATAAGCCGGTACCGCTGCAGGATAGAGAAATCCAGGCTATTCTCGATACGATTGAAGCCCCGGATAGACGTCCAAAGGTGAAGTGGTCTAAAGACGAAATCGTGCGTGTCACATCAGGCCCGTTCACCGATTTCACGGGTAAGATTGAAGAGGTCAATGTTGAAAAGGAAAAGCTCAAGGTATTAATCTCTATATTTGGTAGAGATACTCCTGTTGAGCTTGACTTTGCGCAGGTCGAAAGACTGTAGAACTGTGGTCCCGGGGTCGATGATCCCGGGCTTTATTCGGAGGAAGAACTTAGATGGCGAAGAAAGTACTGGCGGTGATCAAATTGCAGATCAACGCCGGAAAAGCGACTCCTGCTCCCCCGGTTGGGCCGGCTCTAAGCCAGTATATCAATGTGATGGAGTTCGTAAAGTCGTATAACGAGAAGACCGCCGACAAAGTCGGAAGCGTCATCCCCGTTGAAGTAACGATTTTTGAGGATCGCACCTTTAATTTTGTGCTGAAGACACCGCCCGCATCCGAACTGCTTAAAAAAGCTGCGGGTATCGAGCACGCGTCCGGTCAGCCGAACCGCAACAAGGTCGGCAGAGTTACCCGGGAGCAGGTGAGACAGATTGCCGAGACCAAGATGCCGGACCTTAACGCGAACACGATCGAAAGCGCGATGAGGGAGATCGAGGGCACCGCAAGATCTTCGGGAATCGAGATTGTAGACTAATTTTTCTATGCAGGCGGCAGGCGAATAGCCGTTATCCCGAATGGGACCTGCGAAATTAATCTGGAGGATTTATATGCCAGCAAGAGGAAAGCGGTACGTCGAAGCGGCCAAGACCGTGGGCGACGGCGGACCGAGATCACCACAGGAAGCTCTGGAGCTTGTGAAGCAGGCTGCAAGCGCTAAATTCGATGAGACGGTTGACGTAGCGATAAAACTGGGCGTCGACCCGAGACACGGAGACCAGATGGTCCGTGGAAACACCACACTCCCCCATGGCACTGGTAAGGTGCGCAAAGTCGCCGTTATCACCAAAGGTGACGGCATTGCCGCGGCGGAAGAAGCCGGCGCAGATAGAGTCGGCGGTGAAGACCTTGTGAAAGACATTCAGGGTGGCTGGATGGATTTCGAGGTTCTACTTGCTACCGACGATGTTATGGGTATGGTCGGCCGGTTGGGAAGCATTCTGCGAGCTAAGATGCCGAGCAAAAAAGCCGGTACGGTTGCACCGGTAAATCAGATCGGCAACGTTGTTAAAGAGATCAAAACCGCATCGCGTGTTGAATATCGTGTTGAAAAGGAAGGCATCGTTCACTGCCCGATAGGGAAGGTATCGTTCGAAGCCGGACAGCTCACCGAGAACCTTGCGTCGCTGGTAGATGCGCTCGTAAAGGCAAGGCCGTCTTCTGCCAAGGGGAGATATCTGCAGAAAATTACCGTCAGTTCCACGATGGGACCTGGCGTTGATATCGATACCAACGAGGCCGCGCGTCTCGCTGGAAAGTAAAACATAAGCAATTTATTCATATTGAACGTGCCGTAGACAGTCGGTACCCTAGTGGTTTAATGTCCAGTGGACGCCTACCGAGGCTCGAGCTTGATCTGTTCCGGATGTAAATATGCCGGACGGGAAATCGACGGAGCACGGGCTGTCTATATGACAGCCCTTTTTTACGCGGCACGCGTGGGATCGAAAGGAGGTGAGACGTATTGCCGACATTCGAAAGAGAACCGAGACCGGACAAAGTTGAAGCGGTAGCCGAGCTTAAGGACGTTCTTAACGCCGGAACTGTGATCCTCACGGATTATCAGGGGCTGGATGTTAAGAGCATATCCAACGTTCGCAAAAAGCTTGGAGAAGCAGGAACGGGCTATAAGGTTGTGAAGAACAATCTTCTTGCTCTGGCTTCTATAGGGCTTCCCGCTGAGAAGCTTGTTAAGGGTCTTGAGGGTCCGACGGCGATAGCCTACACAAGTGACGATCCTGTAGCTGCCGCGAAAGCGCTCCAGGATTTCTTGAAAGGGCCGAAGCCGATTAAGATCAAGGCTGGAATCGTTGATGGTCAGATATTGGATTCAAGCCAGATCACGGAGCTTTCAAAGGTCCCTGCCAAGCCGGTATTGCTTGGAATGCTGGTCGGCGGGCTTCAGAGCCCGATTACCGGCCTTGTTGGTACGCTGCAGCAGTTGTATGGGCAGTTGGTGTTCACGCTGCAGGGCGTTGCGGATAAGAGGCAGGCGGCTTAAATTTGCCGAGCATATTGATACAGCGCCGCGTGAACTGATGTGGATCGGCGCGAAATAGAAAGGGTGCATATACAGTAATGGCTAACATACCGGAATTGATCGAAACAGTAAAGGGAATGACCGTTCTGGAGCTTAACGAGTTCGTGAAGGCTCTCCAGGAGGAGTTTGGCGTATCGGCAATGGCAATGGCAGCCCCGGTTGCCGCCGTCGGTGGAGCAGCAGCTGCTCCGGCTGAAGAAGCCGAAGAAAAGACATCGTTCGATGTTATTCTCAAGGCCGCTGGTGATAAGAAGATCAACGTTATCAAGGTCGTCCGCCAGCTCACCAGCCTTGGCCTCAAAGAAGCCAAGGACCTGGTTGACACCGCTCCTCAGCCTGTGAAGGAAGGCGTCAACAAGGAAGAAGCCGAGAAGATGAAGGCCGAACTCGAGGCCGAAGGCGCTTCTGTCGAGATAAAGTAAGACTGTAGGATTGTTGCCTAATCCCTGGGCGCGGTTGCGAAGAGTGGCCGCGCCTAGGGTTGTGTACGTACCGGGGCATGAATTGCGACCAGAAAGTGCAATACTGGAAAAGATAGCAGGAATAACGGCTCATTTTCGTTGACTCGTGTTGCTCATTCTGATATAATAACTCTTTGCGTGTTTACTGAATCAGGAGGGCCAGATGAAGGAAATCCAGCACCAGACCAAGCGTACCCCCGAGGTTGTCGACCTTCCAAACTTGGTCGAAATTCAGCTCAACTCCTATAAGTGGTTCCTTCAGGAGGGGCTGAGAGAGCTGTTCCGCAGTTTTTCGCCCATTTATGACTTTACGGGCAATCTGTCACTGGAACTGCTGGATTATACACTAGGTGATCCCAAATACTCCGTCGAGGAGTGCCGCTATAGGGATATGACCACCTACGAAGCGCCGATAAAAGTGCGCGTTAGATTAACTGCAGCGGGCAAAGAGGTCATAGAATCCGAGGTTTATCTCGGAGACCTTCCGCTGATGACCGAAAAAGGTACATTCGTCATTAATGGAGCCGAGCGAGTGGTTGTAAGCCAGCTTGCCCGGTCGCCTGGCGTGTACTTCAAAGACACTCTGGACTTCTCGGGACGAGTGCTTTATTATGCAACGATTATTCCGAGCCCCGGAGCCTGGATTGACATTGAAACTGACGCGAACGATGTAATAAGCGTGCGCGTCGCACAGACTAAGAAATTCCCGCTCACATCACTACTGCGAGCGCTCAATATATTCGAACCCGCTTGCCCGATGTCGGAAGTTCTGCCGGCATCAGAGGTAATGGGGCAGAAAATTATCGCTGATGTCGTCAACAGAGAAACCGGTGAGATCGTTTACGAAGCCGGCGCGGTTGTTGACGAAAAGATGGTCAAAAAACTGCACAACCTGCATATCTATGGCGTCGAGATCGACAGAGATGGGCACAGGTGCAGCACAACGACCGAAATCCTCGATCTCTTCAGCACAAGAGAGCTTCGTAAGGACACTACCGCCGCGGGTATCAGAGGGCTAAGACCTGTTGAAGATATCAAGGATGCAAGCGGTAAAGTTCTGATTAAGGCTGGCGAGAAGATCAGTGACGAAGCTGCAAAGAAAATTGAAAAGCTGAAGCTGGCGTCACTGGAGATCTATAACGTCAATCGCTACGTAGATGCGACACTTGATCAAGATCCTACCCACGATATGGACGAAGCTCTGATCGACATTTATCACAGGATACGGCCTGGTGATCCCGCCACTCAGGAGAGTGCTCGGAGCTTGATGAACTCCTACTTCTTCGATACGCGGCGCTACGACCTCGCAAGGGTGGGGCGCTACAAGTTAAATAAGAAACTGGGACTCAATCTGCCGGAGCATGTCAGGGCGGTTACGCGAGAAGATCTCATTAAGATTATCTACTACATAATCGGCCTTTCCGAAGCTGGATCGCTCGTGGCGCATCTTAACTCCGCCAACCTTAAAAAGAGGCTGCCGGAGCTCGAGGAAGCTGTGAAAGCCGCTGAGAAGAGCGCAACCGAGGAAGAGCTAGAGCTAGGTGGACGCGTCTACCAGTTCAAAGAGAACCTGGAGATGCTAAGTAACGTCCGCCTGGGCGATATGTTTACCGAGACCAAGCTCAAGGAGATGAGAGAACTCCTCGACTTGATCCCCAACGGGAACCGGCTCATATCCGATACGCCCGCTGATCTCTTCGCGGAGACGGCGATAAGGCTGGTGGCATGCTCCACTGACGACATCGACCACCTGGAAAACAAGCGCGTTCGATCTGTCGGTGAACTTCTGCAGGATCAGCTCAGAATGGGCTTCCTGAGAATGGAGAAGGTTGCCAAGGAGAGGATGACATCGCTGGATCCGGAGAATGTGATCCCGCAGGTCATTTTATCCGTAAAACCGATCTCCGCGAGCATAAAGAGCTTCTTTGGAAGCAGCCAGCTCTCGCAGTTCATGGACCAGACCAATCCGCTCGCCGAGCTGACTCATAAGAGAAGGCTTTCAGCGTTGGGTCCTGGCGGTCTGTCGAGGCAGAGCGCAAAACTGGAAGTTCGCGACGTTCACCACTCGCACTACGGTCGAATATGCCCGATCGAGACTCCTGAAGGCCCGAACATCGGTCTGATCGGTTCGATGGCCGTGCACGGACGCATCGATGACTACGGCTTCCTTAGAAGCCCGTATCGAATCGTCAAGAACGGCAAGGTCACCAATGAGATCATCTTTATGTCCGCGGACGAGGAGAGCCAGGAGTATATTGCTCCTGCAAATACTCCCATCAATCCACAGACGGGTGAGTTCATGTCGACGACAGTTATCGTGCGGCACGAAAACACTTACCCGCAGGTTCCTTCAAACAAGGTAACCTATGTGGATGTCTCGCCGATGCAGATTATGTCGGTCGCGACCTCGCTCATTCCGTTCCTCGAGAACGATGACGCGAACCGCGCTCTGATGGGATCGAACATGCAGAGGCAGGCGGTTCCGCTACTTCGAGGCGATGCGCCGATTGTAGGCACCGGTATCGAAGAGCGGGCGGCGCGAGACTCCGGCGCGGTGGTTGTCGCGAAGAGATCGGGTATCGTGCGCAGATCGACTGCCGAGCGGATTATAATCGAAGCTGAAGACGGTACGGTCGATACTTATAATCTGATCAACCTGCTTCGATCGAACCAAGCCACCTGCATAACGCAGAAGCCGATAGTGAAGCTTGGGAAGCGCGTAAGGGCCGGCGAGATTATCGCTGACGGACCTTGCACCGCTAACGGACGATTGGCGCTCGGTCAGAACATTCTGGTCGCGTTTATGCCGTGGAACGGTTACAACTACGAAGACGCGGTTCTCCTTTCCCAGAGACTGGTGAAGGATGACATATTCACATCGATTCACATCGAGAAATACGAGACCGAAGCCCGCGATACGAAGCTTGGCCCGGAAGAGATCACTCGCGATATTCCGAACGTAGGCGAGGATGTCCTGAAGGATCTCGATTCCAATGGAATCATAAGGGTCGGCGCCGAGGTAAGACCTGAAGACATTCTGGTCGGAAAGGTCGCGCCGAAGGGCCAGGGCGAGTTGACCGCGGAAGAGAGACTGATCATCGCGATCTTCGGTAAGAAGGCTGAAGAGACAAGAGACGTTTCACTGCGCGTTCCGCACGGTGAGAGCGGTACGATTGTCGATGTTAAGGTCTTCTCTCGGTTCAAGTATAAGTGCACTCGGTGCGAGGCTATATTCGATTATTCCAAGAAGCCTGAGCGGCTGCTCTGCGAGCGGTGCGATGGTGAGCTGGTGCGCGAAGCCGGTGATGAACTTCCGGCCGGTGTGAACCAGCTTGTGAGAGTCTACATCGCTCAGAAGCGCAAGGTTATGGAAGGCGACAAGATGGCGGGGCGCCACGGCAATAAGGGTGTTATCTCGAAGATACTTCCCGAAGAAGACATGCCGTATATGCCGGATGGCACGCCGGTCGATATCGTACTTAACCCGCTTGGAGTTCCGAGCCGAATGAACATCGGGCAGATTCTGGAGACCCATCAGGGCTTCGTCGGTCATTATCTCGGATGCACATTCCGCAACCCGATCTTCCAGGGAGCCACGGAGAGAGAAATCCTGGCTGACATGGAAGTGCTGGCGTGGAAGCTGCGGTTGGGAGTTATGCGCAAGTATGTGAAGGAGCTTGGGCTGGATATCGAAGTGGCGAGCGAGCGGAAAGTCGATTCTACTGTTCGACATATACTCTCACGGATAGGTGGAGCGCTCGGCGATCAGATCGATGCGGAGGTTCAGCCGATTAAAGACCTTTACAACGAAGGCGTCGAGGCGCTGAGGACTTATACCAGATCGCTGGATGCCGCTGCTCTTGAGACTTTGAGCAATAAGCTCGCTGGCCCGGTGGCGGTAGATGATCCGATGGCGCTGAGATCGGCTATCTCCGAACGGATCCGCATCGATAATGAGGCAAGGATAGCCGCGCAGGAGATCGATGAGGACGAAGAATACGATGATGAAGATGTGCTCGATCCTGAGACGGTAGAGATCCCGTTTGTGGGAGCAAAGCCGCCCGCGGATTACGATTATGAAGCCCTGGTTACCGCGTTCAATGATAATATTCAGCGGAGAATGGGTTACAACGAACACACTGGAAAGAGCATCCTCTTCGATGGAAGGACCGGCCAGCAGTTCAGCCAGAACGTGACTATTGGTTACATCTATATGCTGAAACTGGCGCACCTTGTCGAGGACAAGATACATGCGCGGTCTACCGGACCTTACTCGCTGGTCACTCAGCAGCCGTTGGGTGGAAAAGCCCAGTTCGGCGGCCAGAGATTCGGCGAGATGGAGGTATGGGCGCTCGAGGCTTACGGAGCCGCTTACACGTTGCAGGAGATCCTTACGATCAAATCCGACGACGTTCAGGGCCGCGTGAAGACCTACGAGTCGATCGTTAAGGGCGAGAGCATTCTTGAGCCGGGCGTGCCGGAATCGTTCAAGATTCTTGTGAACGAGCTCCAGAGCCTTGGTCTTAAGGTGACCGTCGAGGACGACCGTGACAGGGTTATCGATCTTAAGGACAGTGAAGAAGAGCTGTCCGAGGGACACGATGGTAGTGCAATTGCAGCAAAACGCCGCAAGAGAGTATTGGAGCTTAGGGAGGACCTGTAAATGGCTGATGCCAGTACGTTCGATAAGATTCGTATAGGAATCGCATCTGCGGATGAGATACGTTCCTGGTCTTGCGGTGAGGTCAAAAAACCAGAGACTATTAACTACAGAACGTTCAAGCCCGAGAGAGATGGGCTTTTCTGCGAGAGAATCTTTGGTCCCGTAAAGGACTGGGAATGCCACTGCGGGCGATATAAGAAGGTTAAGTTCAAGGGCATCGTATGCGACCGGTGCGGAGTGGAAGTAACTCGCTCCAAGGTGCGCCGCGAGAGAATGGGCCACATCGAACTCGCAGCCCCGGTCTCGCACATCTGGTATTTGAAGGGTGTGCCGAGTCCGATGAGCTTGCTTCTGAATATGTCGCCGCGGCCCCTGGAAAGGGTTCTTTATTTCGCGTCTTACATAGTGACCTATGTAGACAGGCCGAAAATAAACGAGCACCTTGAGGAGATTCGCGCCGCCGTGAATGCGGCGAGCGAAGATGTTATCGCTCAGCGTGATAATAACATTTCTATCCTCCGCAAGGAAGCTGCCAAGGAAGAAAAAGAGAACCTGGACTGGGACGACAAGAAGAAGAAAGACCACGAGAAGAAACTGAACGAACGGATCAAGCAGGAAGAGCGTGACTCAGCCGACCATATCGACGAGCTGCAGGCCACGGTGAAGTTGCTTGAGACCGTTCAGAAGCAGGAGCTCGTAACGGAAGATCAGTACCGCGCGCTCGAAAGATTACTCGAGGTGCTCTCCGATAGACTCAGTATCGATCTGCGTGATTGTTTCCGCGCGGGCCTCGGCGGCTCGGCGATCAAGGAGCTTCTTTCCGAGATCGACCTCGAGAAGCTTGCCCGAGAGCTTCGCAAGGAAATATCGCAGACTACTGGTCCTAAGAGAGCTCGCGCGATCAAGCGGCTGGAAGTGGTGGAAGCGTTTATCATCTCCAAGAGCCGTCCGGAGTGGATGATACTCGACTGCATACCGGTGATTTCTCCGGAACTGCGGCCGATGGTCCAGCTTGACGGTGGACGGTTCGCCACATCCGACCTTAACGATCTGTATCGGCGCATTATCAACCGCAATAACCGGTTGAAGAAGATCACCGAGATCCGCGCGCCTGAGTCGATTATCAATCACGAAAAGCGGCTCCTTCAGGAAGCCGTAGATGCGTTGATCGATAACGGCAGGCGCACTAGGCCGGTGGTTGGGTCGAACAACAGACCGTTGAAGTCTCTTTCCGACATGCTCAAGGGTAAGGAAGGCCGGTTCCGTAAGAACCTGCTTGGAAAGCGCGTCGACTACTCCGGACGATCGGTTATCGTCGTCGGTCCGTCGCTGAAGCTGCACCAGTGCGGTCTTCCGAGAGAAATGGCGCTGGAGCTCTTCAAGCCGTTTGTAATGAAGACGCTGGTCGAGAAGAAGTATACGTCTAACATCAAGACCGCGAAGCGCATGATCGATAGGATGAAGCCCGAGGTTTGGGACGCCCTGGAAGAGGTCATCAGCGAGCATCCGGTTATGCTTAACCGCGCTCCTACCCTCCACAGGCTCGGTATCCAGGCGTTCGAGCCGATTCTGGTCGATGGTAAGGCGATCCAGCTTCACCCGCTGGTCTGCCACGCGTTCAACGCGGACTTCGATGGCGATCAGATGGCGGTCCACGTTCCGCTTTCGGCGTCGGCGCAGGCTGAGGCGAGAATTCTCATGCTCTCGACTCATAACCTGTTCTCGCCGGCTGATGGACGTCCGGTTGTAGCACCGATCCAGGACATCGTCCTTGGATCGTTCTACATGACGATGAAGCGTGAAGACCTGCCTGAGGACTTCGTGCCCAGAGTGTTCGCGGATGAAGAGGATGCGCTGCTGGCTTACCGCAGCGGTTCTCTGGACCTGCACGAACCGATCAAAGTTCGTCTGCCGGTATCGCATGATTCCGACGAGCTTGCCTTGAAAGAGATAACGGTTGGCAGGCTGCTGTTCAACAACATTCTTCCGCCGAATATGAGATATATTGACAAGCCGATCGACAAGAAGACTATGTCATCGCTTGTAACTGATTGCTATAGCAAAAACGGCCACGAGCGCACAGTGAAGCTCCTCGATGATCTCAAGGAGACCGGATTCCGGTATTCCACGTTCGCTGGAATGACGATTTCCATGACCGACATGGACATCCCGTCCAAGCGCGATGAAATCGTTGAACGGACCCAGGACGAGGTCGCGAAGAGGAACCGTGCTTATGCCAGAGGACTTATCACTCAGTCCGAACGCAAGCAGCAGGTTCTGGAACTGTGGACTAGGGCTTCGGAAGAAGTCGCGGACGCGCTTCTTGGTGGGCTCGATACATTCAACCCGATCTCAATTATCACGACTTCGGGAGCAAGAGGAAGCACCAAGCAGATCACACAGCTTGCCGGTATGCGTGGTCTTATGAGCGACCCGTTCGGCAACCTGATCGAAGACCTGCCTATCAAGTCGAACTTCCACGAAGGTCTGAGCGTGTTGGAGTACTTCATCTCCACGCACGGAGCCAGAAAGGGTCTGGCTGACACTGCTCTGCGAACAGCGGACGCGGGATACCTGACCAGGAGGCTCGTGGACGTTGCTCAGGACGTTATCGTTCGAGGCGACGACTGCGGGACAGTTCAGGGCGTCTACGTGTCGACCATCGAAGAAGGTGGAGACACCATCGAGACCATCGGCGACAGACTGCGCGGCAGGACTGCGCTGGAAGATATCTATCTTCCGGGCCAGGATGAGCCGTTCATTGCAGCGGGCGAGATGATCGGAGACGATGAGGCGAAGGAAATCGAGGCCGCTGGTTTAACAAAGGTGGGCGTGCGTTCACCGCTTACCTGCGAGCTGAGGCAGGGAATTTGCAGAAAGTGCTATGGCCGCGACATGGCTCTTGGTAGGCCGGTTGAAGCCGGTACTGCTGTTGGTATCATCGCTGCACAGTCCATAGGTGAGCCTGGCACGCAGTTGACAATGAGAACATTCCACACCGGTGGTGTTGCTGGAAAGTACCTCACTGGTGTTGCTGAAGTTAAGAAGAAAAAGCAGGAATCCCTGCGTGACTTGCACGAAGACATCCGCCGCGGTCTGGTTTCGATCGAAGACGGTGTCGAAGGCATGGAGCGCGAGCGTGTAAGGGCGGTCCAGGCCGTTCTGAAGGTATTGGAAGACCAGGTTAGAGGTCTTCTGAGGGTTGTCGAGCTCTTCGAGGCCCGAAAGCCTAAAGGACAGGCGATCATTACCGAAGTCGCGGGTAAGGTCGTGGATATCGAAACCCGTGGTTTGAAGCGGGTGGTCATCCACACCGAAATGCCGACATTCGATACTTCCGTTCTCGCGGGAGAGATCACCGTCGATGACGTGATCAATCCGAAGAACGGTGAGACGCTGATTGAAGCCGGGACCGAACTTACCGAGAAGCTGGCGCGAAAGATCAAGGACGCCGGGGTGCAGGTGGTCAAGCTTCGCAAGACTCACCTCGTGCCTTACCGCGGTAACCTTGAGGTCGAGGTCGGACAGGAAGTCCAGGCGGGCGACCGCCTGACCGAAGGTCCGCTCGATCCGCATAAGGTTCTCGAGCTCCAGGGCGTGCGCGGCGTTATGGAATATCTCGTTCGCGAGATCCAGAGCGTATACAAGTCGCAGGGTGTAGACATCAACGATAAGCACGTTGAGATCATCGTTCGCCAGATGCTGAGAAAACGCAGAGTGCTGGAATCCGGTGATACGCGCTTCCTGCCTGGTCAGATCGTCGATAAGTTCGACTTCGAAGATGAGAATGTGCGTGTGAGAACGTTCAATGGAACCGAGGCTCAGGCTGAGTGGGTCCTCCTGGGTATTACTGAGGCGTCGCTGGCTACCGACAGTTTCCTGTCCGCGGCGTCGTTCCAGAAGACAACCAGGGTGCTTACGGATGCCGCGGTCAAGGGCAAGCGCGACAATCTCGTCGGTCTGAAGGAGAACGTTATCATCGGTCGATTGATCCCGGCGGGCACCGGCTTGCCGAGGTTCAGGCAACTCGATGTCCTCGGCGAAGAAGGAGAGGTCATCACGACGGCCCGCGAGCTTCTTAAGCCCACGCTGGGTGAAGAGGAAGAAGGGCTGCTTCTGGACAGAGATGAAGATCTGCTCCCATCCGATCTTGGCTTTGATGACGAGCTCGGTTCCGAGGAAGAAGCCGAAGAGACTGAAGACGATCTCGAAGATACCGACATCGTCAAGAACCTTACCGCGGCTCTGTCGGATGCAGAGGAAGATCCTGATTCCGACCTTGCGGAAGACTCTGATGACTACAGCGCGGAATCTGACGAAGAAGAATAAGAGAGGCACGAAAAGCCCCGGCTATAGCAGCCGGGGCTTTTTTTAGTAAACCCAACCGGGCACATTTGTATCGAGGACTGTTATATTATTATATACAGCTTTGACACCAGGTACGGAGCTTACGATGTTAGTCGCTATTTCCCGGTCGATTTCGTTGTGCACTATACCTGTCAGCTCTACAGCGCCGTTGTTGACGGATGCGTGAATACGCTGCCCGTTGAGTCCTGCTTTGGTAAGAGCGTCTTTCACATGGCCTAGAATCTCGAGATCGGTGGCATTGACCGGTGAGATAATAAGCTTGTTATTAACGCAGGTTACTCCACGAACGCTGAATGCAAGGATCGTCGCCATATCCCACTGGCTTCTGGTTTGGACCATACCAGTCAGCGTAACTACTCCATTACAGACCTGAACGAGAATTGGGTTTTGAGCGGATCTGATTGAACCCGCCAGCCTGGCCATCACTGCGCTCCTGATCACTTCATCGGTGACCACTGGACACGCCACTATTGCATATCCACCAGCCGGGCAGCCAGAGGGCGGCTGCTGGGCGGATGAATTGTTCCCAGAGACCATTATCAGAATGCCTAGAGCCAGGGGCAGCATCCATTTGATCGTGTTCTTTTCTATTCTCCACATTTTATCGCCTCCGAATGCGTTAAACGCCCCACATAGGAAGTGTACCCTACTAATGGCTTTTTGCATTACTTCAGTTGGGCAAGTTATAATTAGAGCGTGAACGACATATATACAGCAAGGACAGCATATCTTAGCCTGGGATCAAATCTCGGGGAGCGTAGAGAGAACCTGCGCGCGGCCATACGAATGCTCGAAGACCGGGCGTCATGTATAATAACAGTTGTTTCATCGCTTTATGAGACAAAACCGGTCGGGCTTGTGGAGCAGCCGGATTTTTTAAATGCTGTAATTGCCGTAAAAACTACGCTCAGCCCTGCCGATTTACTGGAACGGTGTATGAAAACGGAGGAAACGCTTGGCCGGCAGAGAACAATCCGGTGGGGTCCGAGAGTCATAGATATTGATATACTGCTTTACGAAGACGTATCGATGGAGACGGAGAATCTAATTATTCCGCATCCGAGAATGGCGGAACGGGCTTTTGTACTGATACCCCTGGCGGAAATTGCGCCGGATGTGCAAATTGGAGATGGTATGACCGCATTTGAGGCTGCCGGGCGGATTAGCAGCGATGGCGTTGTAAGGGTTCAAGATGAATCCTGGAGCAAGATATGAGTCTATTCAGGTATGAGGCGGTAGATAAGACCGGACGGGTCGTTCACGGTGTAATGGATGCGGTGAACGAACAGCAGGTGACCCAGAAATTATTGCAGATGGGTTATACGGCTCGGGCTGTGTATACGCCTGGAGCCAAACAGACTACCGTGCAGACCGCTGTTCCTCATCAGGCTGTGTCTCAAGCGCAGGCTCCAGCGGCCGGAGGAGCACCTGTCTCGGTAAAGTCGTGCGTGCCGCCATGGGCTCTCGCCAATTTTTTTCGGCAGGTGGCTACTCTCGTTAAGTCGGGAATTCCACTTTATCAGTCATTTTCGGATATGGCTTTTACGACGAGAAACCGCCACCTGAAAAAGGCATGCGCCGAGATGCAGCAGGCGCTGCAGAACGGGCAAAAACTCTCCGGAGCGATGGCAAAGTTTCCACATATCTTCCCTGTATACACAACGGCATCGGTTTGGGCGGGTGAACTGACAGGAAAGGTCGATGTGGCTTTAGAAGAAATCGCAACAGACCTTGAACGCGAAGCATCCGATACGCGGTATGGATGGATCGGGTGGGGGCTTACGAAGCTTACCGTAGTCTTCTGTGTGTTTCTGCTGCCGTGCTTGAATATCTCCAAATATCTCAATGCAGCATTTTCCAATACTACCAATGAGGCGCTGAAGAAGATGTTTACCATTTTTGTAGCCTCGTTCTTCAGGGCGCTGCCGATTGCCATAGTCGTGGTAGCCGGATTCTTTGCCTGGGGGCGATTGAAACATGTGCCGGGCGTAAGGCGAGTGCTCGACAGTATCTTGCTGAGGATGCCGGTTTGGGGGAAGCTGCAGCGTTACCGTTCAATGGCTCGTTTTCTGCATGTGCTGGATTCGTTATATGCCGCGGGTATAAGCCCGGCGACCGCGTGGGACGCCGCGAGCCTTACGGCTAGAAATAATGAGATCGCTAGCAAGCTTCGAGGTGCAAGAATAAATATGCCGAATGCTGAACGACTTTCAGATATGTTTCAAATTGCGGGTGTGTTCGAAAGTGAAGACATCGGGATGGCAACTGCGGGTGAGAAATCGGGACGGCTTCCGGAAACACTGGGCAATCTTTCGTATGTATACGAAGATAAGGCAGCGAGCCTGAAGACCGCGGGCCGGATTATCGCGATACATGCCATTATTATATCCCAGATTTTGCTAACTGGAGTTGCGGCGATTTTAATGATGACGGGTTACCGGCAGTTCCTCGATCCGTTCTTAAACGGTTCGATGGGCCCTTAGGAGAACTAAATGCCGACATTCAGTTATAAGGCCAAGGACAAGTCGGGAAATACGATTGCCGGTTCGGTAGAGGCGATCGATGAGCACGCCGCGGCTGGAATCGTGCGTGAAATGGGTCATCTTCCGATGGAGATCCGCATAAGCCACGCCACACACCCTGCCGTGCGCAGCGATGAAGCTGGTTCGGTAATCGCAAGGTATCTGATATATCCTTTGTGGACCGGCGTAAATATCAGGATGCTGGCGATATTTTACAGGCAGCTGGCTACGTTGATGTCGTCTGGAATGTCGCTTTCCGAGGCGCTTCGAAGCCTGGGGACCAGGACGCGTGGGAGAATGTTCGTTATTATTAACGAGATGCAGGAGCATGTGCAAGCCGGAGGGCGAATGTCCGAAACCATGGCTCGTTATCCTCGCGTATTCAATATGCTGCAATTATCGCTGGTAAGAGCGGGTGAAGCCGGCGGGCTTATGGAATCGATGATCGAGCGAATCGCTTCTTATCTGGAATATGAGCTTTCGATTCGCAGCAAGATATCGAAGATAATGTTTTATCCCATTCTTATATTAATCGCAATTGTATTTATCCCGCATGTGCCTACAGCGGTCCTGAAGGGCGGTGGAGCATTTAGCACGGAAGTATGGGGTTCAGTAAGAATATGGCTGCCATGGGCTATCTGTGCTATAGTGCTCGTTAAACTGTTGCTGCAGTTCAGGGTATTTAGATATATATGGGATATCGTGAAGATCCAACCGCCTGTACTGGGGACCATGGCTCGAAAGATTGCGATGTCGAGATTCAGCCGCGCGCTTGCGGTGCTCTATACCGCGGGCATGCCGATGTCGGAGTCGGTAAATGTAGCGGCTGACGCTTGCGCGAACATTGCGATAGGCTCAGGTATTAAACATGCCGTGCCGGCGATCCAATCCGGGCATGGGCTCACCGAATCGCTTGCGAAGACCAGAATGGTCATACCTATGGTTATGGACATGCTGCTGGTCGGCGAGAAAACGGGAAGCATGGACGGTGTCCTCAACAAAGTAGCTGATTATATGGACGATGAAGTAGATAGCACAATCCATAAAGCCGGAATAGTGCTCTTCGTCCTGATGATTCTCATTGCCGGCGGGATAGTCCTGAAGATAGTCTTGTCTCAGTATCTGGAACAGATGAAACCGATCATTCAGCAGGAGCAGCAGATGCCCTGATGAGAACAAGCCGCAATTACTATGAGATACTCGGCCTGCCGAAAACCGCTTCAAATGCCCAGATCAAGCGGCGATACAGGGAGCTTGTAAGAAAATATCATCCCGATGTCGCCAGGGATAAGACTACCGCGCATCGCCTGTTCATACAAATCAACGAAGCTTATGAAGTCCTGAGCGACCCTTCGCACCGCCGTTCTTACGACGAATCTCTGAATCGTGAAGCGGAAAAGCGCGCGTCTCAGTCACAACCGAGCGCTGCATCGACCACTCCTACACGCGGGCCTGCTTCACAGCCCAAACCTGCTTCACAGCTTCTGAAAGATGCGCAGTTTGCTTTTATTCAGAGGCGATTCAACGAAGCCGCGAACCTGTGCCGGGAAGTGCTTCGGCTTAACGAGCGCGATGCCAGGGCTCATGCTATCCTCGGTGACATCTATCGTGCCCAACACAAAAATAACAGCGCTATTAAGCATTACAGCTATGCGATGCAGTATGATCCCCGCGATATGGAGACGCAGAAAAAGCTTCTGAACCTCATGGATAAACAGACGACGGTGAACCTGAAGCGTGAAGAAGTGGCTGACCCTAAGCGGCTGTTGATAATAAATATGGTTTGGTGGGGTGTCGCATTCTTTTTGATCATGATGATTGGTATACGCCCCGGTGAGCCGATTCCCTGGCTGAGGCAGTATATTTCGATGGTTGCGTCGTGGAGCTGGAACCTGGTCGCACTGATGGCTGCGGCTTCCGCGATAATAGGTGGATTGCTTGCAGCGAATGGATTGCTCCGGCATCCTGATGATGAGCTTGTCTTCGAGAATACCGGAAACTGGGCGGTGGTGCCTACCGGATTTATTCTGATTATAGGTTCCGGCCTCTTCTTCATCGGCGCTGCCTTATTTTATACCGGCATCGGGCTGATACAGGGGAGCTTATCAAAGTCTGTGCTGACAGTATTCGCCTGTGTTGCGGGAGTGGTGTTGCTTTCCGCGTTGATGTATCCGGGAGATAAATACCAGGTTCTGATGTTCGGAGGAAACGTGGCATTCCTTTCCTGCATCTTTGGGTGGTATACTGGAGCGGCGATGAAACCGCTTAACGCTGAGTGATACTCGTTATATTATAAGCGTATAAGAGAATATCAGGGTGGAAGAGACTATGAAGCAGAATAAAGTCACGGCTCCCAGCCTTTCTGAGATGAAAGCGCGCGGAGAGAAAATATCGATGATAACGGCTTATGGCTACCCATGGGCGAAGATGGCCGACGAGGCGGGGGTGGATGTCCTGCTGGTCGGTGACACCCTTGGAATGGTGGTTCTGGGCTATGAGACCACGCTTCAGGTAACAATGGAGGATATGGTCCGCCATACCGGTGCCGTGGCTCGCGGGACCCAGCGCGCTCTCGTAGTTGCGGATATGCCGTTCTTATCATATCAGGTGAGTGACGAAGAAGCTATCCGTAACGCCGGCCGGCTTATACAAGAGGGCTGCGCTCAGGCTGTGAAAATGGAAGGAAGTGACCATATCGCTCGGACCATCCGGCGGATAGTCGACATCGGAATCCCTGTGATGGGGCACATCGGCATGACACCTCAATCAGTCCACCAATACGGCGGTTTCAAGATGCAGGGGAAAGATGCGGAGAACGCCGAGAGAATCAGGCAGGAAGCGCTTGATCTGCAGGATGCGGGAGTGTTTTCGCTGGTGCTCGAAGCTATTCCCTCCACGCTTGCCGGGGAGATTACAAAGAGTCTAGATATCCCGACTATCGGAATCGGCGCAGGACCTGATTGCGATGGTCACGTTCTCGTCTCACACGATATTCTTGGGCTTTATGATAAGTTTGTCCCCTCGTTTGTTAAGCAATACGCGAATCTCTGGCAGATATCCTCAGATGCTTTCAAGGCGTATAATGAAGACGTTAAATCAGGCCGCTACCCCGAGCGGAAGTAGACCAGGAGCAGTAGAAAATTGAAGTTAGTCCATACCGTATCCGCAGTGACCGAAGCCGTCCGCGAGGCAAAACGCGAGGGCAGAGTGGTCGGTCTTGTCCCGACAATGGGCGCCTTGCATGAAGGCCACATGAAGCTTATAGAGATGGCAAGGGATGAGTGCGGATTCGTGGTTGTCAGCGTATTCGTTAATCCCACGCAGTTTGGCCCTAATGAGGATTACGGGAAATACCCTCGCACCCTTGACCGTGATGCGAAGATGTGCGAAAAGGTGGGGGTAGACATTGTTTTCGCTCCTTCCGCGGAAGATATGTATCCAGATGGGTTCAACGCGTGGGTCGAGATCGATGGGCTTACGCGTGTATTGGAGGGTGAGTTCAGGCCTACGCATTTTCGCGGCGTCACAACAGTCTGCGCCAAGCTCTTTAACATATCCCGTGCCGACTGCGCCTACTTTGGCAGGAAGGATTATCAGCAGCTTAAGGTCATCGAGAAGATGGTACACGATCTCAATATGCCGGTCTGTATAGTTCCGGTGGATATAGTGCGTGAGAATGATGGGCTTGCGTTGTCCTCCCGCAATAGATATTTGAGCCCTGATGAACGCAAGGCGGCGCTGGTCCTGAGTAAATCGCTGGCCGATGCTAGAAAGTCATATTCGGCAGGTCAGAGAGATCCTTCTAAAATCCGAGCGCTCATAGAAAAACGCATTAATTCAGAGCCGTTAGCCGCGATCGATTATGTGGCGGTAGTCGATGCGGAGACCCTCCTGCCTGTCGATTCCCTCGATAATCCGGGTGTGGTGTTGTTGGCAGTCAAAATAGGGACGACCCGGCTTATAGATAATATTTTACTTAAATAAATCTCCTTATAATTCTTGCCTAGCGGTTACTGATGAGCTAAAATAGTAACGTAGTGGAAGAAAGACATAAGGCTAATCGAATACTGGGCATTGTAAGCATAATACTTGGGGCGGTGATTATTATCGCCCTGGGCATTTACCTTACCAGCACTTCTAATCCCACATTCAAAGGCAAGACTGTTATCCGCTGGTGCGTCGATCCTAATCCCATTCGTAAAGAGCAGATCAGCCTCTTTGAGCACAAGTACCCCAATATTCATGTGATCAACGATCCGGGGGCGGATGCGCAAAGGCTGCTTACTCAGCTTGCAGGCGATGTGCCGCCGGATGTAATGACGCTGTACGATCCGCAAACAGTCAGCCTCTTTGCGAAGAACGACGTGCTCCTCGATCTCAGCCCTTATATCAAGCAATACCACATTCCGGTCGATAAGCTATACTCCGGCCTGCGGCCATATATTTATTATCAGGGAAAGGTCGTCGGGATACCGGAGAACTGCGGACCGTATGTCCTCTTCTACAATAAAAAGCTGTTCCGTGAAGCAGGTATTCCATACCCCAAACCAGGGTGGACGTGGGACGAGTGTCTTGCCGCGGCGCGGAGACTGAGTACGTATAAGGTTGTGGATGGTCGCCAGGTTCCGGTGCGCAAAGGCCTGTTCATAAACAATGGTGACTGGTGGTTTTTTATATGGATGTATGGTGGTCATCTGTTTTCACCTGATGGAAAGACATGCACGATAGATTCTCCTGAAGTCAAGAAAGGCATCAGATTCTGGGCTGATCTTCGGTTGAAATATCATGTAATGCCCACGACCAGCGAGGCGCAGAGCATGGCTCCGACCGGCGCATGGGGCAGCGATGCACTTCTTTTCAGAGCGTCTAGGGTCGCAATGACTGTCTCGGGCAGGTGGCTGTGCATACAATACCGAGAGCAGAAGGATTTGGATTGGGATGTGGTGAGCGTGCCGCGCGGTATAAATCGTGTGACACTGCTTGCCAGCAAATGTTACAGCATACCTAAGACCTGCCGAAACCGAGAAGCCGCGCTTACATTCATCGGATCCCGGTTAAATAAGGACAACCAGCTTCTTGTGGCCAATTATGGCGACGGTGACCCCACCATGAACGATCCATCTATCATTCAAGCATTCGCTTATAATCCGCAATACCCCAACGAACGTAATAATCGCCTCCATATCGACGAGATGAAATACGCCCGGGTGCAGGAGGTTTCACCATATATCGACAATCTCGATGTCAGCGCGGTTATGGGTGTCGAGTTCGATAAAATGTGGCTCGGGCAGCAATCGTCGGATGAAGCTTGCGATGTGATAGCAAGGCGGATAAACGCAATTATCCGGCGCAACCTGGCGAACCCCAATTTCCTGAATTAGGTATAACAATGCCAAGTGAAAAAAATCAGATAAAGAGGAGTATGTCTAGCAAGCGCAGAGAAGCGTTAGCCGCATACGGTTTCCTGCTGCCCAATTTCGTGGGTTTTCTTGCGTTTACATCGATTCCAGTCATTGTTTCTCTTGTAATGGCATTCACTCACTATAATATATTCAAATCGCCTTCATGGGTCGGCCTGGAAAACTTTCAGAGCCTCATGGGGTTTCATCATGAAAGCGGCAGGCTGGTCCCTAATGATCCGTTCTTCTGGCAATATGTCTATAACACAATCTTTATGATGACCGGTATTCCTCTTGGGATGGCTGGGAGCCTTTTTGTGGCTCTTATGATGAATCAGAAACTCAGGGGGATAGTGATTTACCGGACGATTTATTTCCTGCCCTCGGTATGTTCGGGGGTGGCGCTTCTGATCTTGTGGAAGTATCTCTACAACGCTGACATCGGACTCATAAACTCGGTTATTCGCGCTGCCGGCGAGCATATTTTCTCCAATATTGTTACCGGTATACTGTTCACTATTCTCTGTTCCATTATCTTCGGATTGATAGTTGTGGGTATAGTTGCCGCGTTGCTGGCATTAATACAATTCCTGTGCGAAAAGCTGCGTATTTCCTGGCGGGAAGGCCTTTATAAAGCATGCGTTATAGCAGCGGGAGCGGTGATATTCATTACTCTGGCTGTCCTGGGGCCGCGGGAGCATGCAATAATTAGTATGTTCTTCGCAAACCCGCCTGACTGGCTCGGGACGGTGCAATGGGCTAAACCGTCGCTCATTTTAATGGGTCTGTGGGGTGGACTGGGCGGTTATAATATGATCCTCTACCTTGCCGCGCTTCAGGGGGTACCGACTTCGTATTACGAAGCTGCCGAGATCGACGGAGCAGGTCCGTGGGCGAAGTTCTGGGCGGTTACCTGGCCGATGATCAGCCCGACCACGTTTTTCATCCTCGTCATGAGCGTTATCGGTGGATTCCAGGGCGGATTTATGACCGCGAACGTTATGACACAGGGCGGTCCCGCGGGAAGCACGATGACGGTGGAGTATTACCTCTATCAGACCGCGTTCCTGAAGTTCAATATGGGTTATGCGTCCGCGATCGCGTGGTTCCTCTTTGTGGTGATCTTCGTTCTTACGCTGATGACATGGAAGCTAGGTGGACGGGTGGTGACTTATGAATAAAATGCGCAGCAGTACAAAAATTGCGCTGTATATCATCCTGAGCCTTGGCGCGATCAGCATGCTTATACCGTTCCTCTGGATGGCGGTTACATCGATCAAGCAGCCGGATGAAGTATTCGCCCCTGGTGGTGGCATCCAATGGCTGCCCCAGCATTTTGTCTGGCGGGATACGGTCATCAATGGCACAAAGGTAAGAGCGTGGTGGGGGAATTATCCTGATGCATGGAACGAGATCAATATCCTCAGGCTGTATCTCTCCAGCATCTTCGTCGCTGTAGTCGGTACATTCGGACAGGTGCTGACGAGCTCGATGGCTGCGTATGCGTTTGCGCGCCTTCAATTCCCGGGCCGGGACAAGCTGTTTTTCGGCTACCTTGCAACGATGATGATTCCTGGCTCGGTCACGATGATCCCGGTCTTCGTGATCATGAAGCACCTGCACTGGATAAACACATATCAAGCTCTCATAATCCCCGGCTTATTCAGCGCCTATGGGACATTTATGCTGCGGCAATTTTTTATGGGGCTTCCCGACGACCTCGAGGACGCGGCGAAAATAGATGGTTCCGGGTACATCGGAATATGGGCGAGGGTAATCCTCCCTCTCTCGAAACCCGCGCTGGCTACCCTTACGACATTCACATTTATGGGCTTCTGGGGGAGCTACATGTGGCCGCTCATTGTAACTATCACCGATTCCATGCGCACCCTCCCGATAGGTTTAAGCTACTTCGTCGGTCAGCACGCCACCAATTATACTCAGCTTATGGCAGGCTCGATGATAGCCCTGATCCCTGTGTTGCTGCTATTTATCTTCAATCAAAGATACTTTGTTGAGGGAATCAAGCTTTCGGGGATGGGTGGTAAGTAGCAAATATCTCAACAGGAAGTAGAAATGAACCGTTACCGAACATTAATACTCGTAATCCTGCTCTCGATTGTTTTGGCATGTGCGGCAGTTGCTGCGGACAACACATCCTTCTTTTTTGTTCAACTCGCCGATGTGCAGCTTGGTTATACAAATAAAGATGCTGATATGATCCCCGAGATCGATCATCTGAAGAAGGCAGTGGAGCAGATTAATCGCCTGAAGCCCGCATTTGTCCTTATTTCAGGGGATATGGTCGACAAACCGCACGATCCGAAGCAGATTCGGACTTTCTGGAACCTTATTCGTGATATAAGGCCTGATGTGCCGTTATATCTCGTCCCAGGTAATCACGATATTGGGTTCAATCCAGTTAGAGCAGAAAATGTGCGATCCTATGAAAAGATAATGGGAAAAGACCACTACTCATTTTCTTATAACGGATCCGAATTTATCGTTCTCAATTCCCCGCTCATTTCCGACACTTCGGATAAGACCCTGCGTGATGAGCAATTGAAATGGTTCGAAGCAGAACTCGCAGCGGCTCAGGCCAGGCATGCGACCCACATTTTTGTATGTGATCATCATCCCTGGTTCCTTACGAGCGTTGATGAGCCTAATAAGTACCAGAATGTCCCATTGCCTTATCGATCTACCTACCTCGATTTGATGAACCGTTACGGAGTAGAATATGCTCTTTCCGGCCACCTTCACTACGAATTGATAGCCCATGATCGCAAACTTACTCTCCTTACGGATGGGCCTTTGAGCAAATCGGTAGGTAAGCCACCAATTGTTGGTTTTCGGATAGTGAAAGTATATAAAGACCGTGTGGAGCACCAATTTTACGCACTCGACAATATTCCAGAGCATGTGAATATGTAAAACGCGGTTCTGGTCCCTTGCCGTGCCCTTGCTGTTCAGCTAGAATATATCAATGCGGGCAATCAAATTATCTAATGGCGTGGAAGTTCCTGTTCACACGCTCAATACCATCATAGTCGGAGCCGGCGCGGCGGGTATGAATTGCGCCGCGCATCTTTA
>Ga0207433_10001703_pt1 | contig 46497 bp, 43 predicted proteins | sample YelNatPaOPGAMG01_FD_187559 | JGI IMG/M metagenome (GOLD analysis project Ga0207433, IMG submission 187559) | Hot spring thermophilic microbial communities from Obsidian Pool, Yellowstone National Park, USA - OP-RAMG-01 (SPAdes) (version 3) | ecosystem: Environmental > Aquatic > Thermal springs...
TTGGACTCCGTGGTTTAGTTTATTCGGTTCGATGTCCGGATTTGATAAGATAGAGGATTGTTTTGAAGAGCAGACTCCGAAAATATTTGCGGGAGAAACAGGCTTATCGAGCGATCCCGCGATGAATTGGAGATTGTCCTGTTTAGATAGGATTACTTTAATCAGTAATTCTGATTCACATTCACCCCAAAAAATTGGCAGAGAAGCAAATGTCTTTGATTGTGATTTGGATTATAAAACGATAAGGGAAGTTTTAAGAACTAAAGATAAAAAGAGATTCTTATACACAATAGAATTTTTCCCTCAAGAAGGAAAGTACCATTTTGATGGACATAGACTTTGCGGGATATGTTGGTCACCTCAAGAGACTAAGAAAAATAAAGGACTCTGTCCAAAATGTGGAAAACCGGTGACTATCGGAGTAATGAATAGGGTGGAACAATTAGCAGATCGACCGCAGGGGTTTATCCCTTCTAGTGCCATACCCTATAAAAATTTAATCCCTTTAGATGAAATAATTGCGGAGGCAAAAGGAATCGCCAAAGGTAGTCTCTCTATAGAAAGGGATTATCGCGGTATCGTTAGTAAATTTGGAAATGAATTTGAAGTTTTAATAAATGTGCCTGAGGAGGAATTAAGAAAGAATTTGCCTTCGCGTATCGCTGAAGGTATCATAAGGATGCGTCAAGGTAAGATAAATATAAGGCCTGGTTTCGATGGTGAATATGGTAAAATTTCTATTTTTGATGAAGGAGAGAAGAAAAAACCTGATGAACAGTTAAGTTTATTTTAATGATGAGAAGTATTGTAATCTATTATTCTTATACAGGGAATACTGAAAAAGTAGCCCAGATTTTAGCAGAATATTTAAGAGAGAAAAATGAAGTAGAAATTTTCCGTTTGGATGCGGAAGAATCTCCATATTTTTTTATTCAGGCAATGCGGGCATTTAGGCATAAAAAAGCAAAATTAAAATCCATAAATTTCGATTTAAGAAATTATGATTTAATCTGCTTTGGCAGTCCAGTCTGGGCATTTTCACCTGCACCCGCAATGAATACATATTTAGAAAAATGTTTTGGTTTAGAAGAGAAATCGGTAGTTTTATTCTGTACTTATGGAAGTGGAATAGGAAAGGAGAGATGTTTAGATTATATGCAAGAAGTTTTAAGTAAAAAGAAAGTTAAGGATTTTAGAAGATTTTCTATCCAACAATTTATGGTAGATAATAAAGAATTTATCCTTTCCCAGATTAAACAGATATTAGAAAAATAATTTTCAAAAGATGAGATTTGTATATTCCAATATTGAATATAAAAAACATCCAGAAGAGGATGCCATAGTAGTAAGTGGAGAGATAGTCAATAGTGCGGGTAGGCATTACCATACTGTAGTTTTTCATATAGTTTTATTTATTAAAGCAATTCCTGTAGCCAATGTAAATTTTGTTATCCATAATTTTTATCCTAATCAAAGAAGAAATTTTGAAATGAAGATTCCAGAGTTGAGTTATAAATTGATTAGTGAGATAACCCGTTGTGAAATTTATCCCGAATCTGCTTATTAGCGCCTGTAGCGCAACGGATAGCGCAATGGCCTCCGGAGCCATGTGTGGCCGTTCGAATCGGCCCAGGCGCAATTTATTAGTAGGTAGTAGTTAGTAGGTAGGATTTAGGAAGTTTAGGAAGTTAGGTAAGTTAGGTGAGTTAGGAAGTAAAAACGAAAATAACGATATTAACGAAATTAACCAATTATTATAAGAAACGGTCTCTGTATGGACAGAGAAACGGTTTTTAGAAAGAAAATAGTGGGGGTAATTGGAGGGCACAGTTGTAATAAGAAAGTGGAACAATTAGCCCAAAATTTGGGCAAAAAATTGGCAAAAGTGGTAGATTATCTCGTTTGTGGCGGTTTAGGTGGAGTAATGAAGGCGGTTTGTAAAGGGTTTAAAGAAGGGGGAGGTATAACTATAGGAATTATACCCAGTTATGATAAAGATACCGCTAATCCTTATGTGGATATAGTAATTCCTACAGGTTTGGGATTAGCCAGAAATGTTTTAGTAGTAAAAACTGCTGATGTAGTAATAGCTTTACCGGGTGAATATGGGACTTTATCGGAAATAGCTTATTGTTTACAATTAGGAGTTCCCATAATCAGTTTAAAATCTTGGAATATAAAAGGAGTAATTAAAGCAAAGACAATTGAGGAAGCAATAGATAAAGTAAAAGAGATTCTAAAATTATGAAAAAAGCGTATCTGGCTTTAGAAAATGGCTTGGTTTTTGAGGGTAAAGCTTTTGGTGCAGAAGGAGAAGTTTATGGTGAGGTAGTATTTAATACTTCCATTACCGGTTATCAAGAAATCCTTACCGATCCTTCTTATAAAGGTCAAATTGTCACGATGACCTATCCTTTAATTGGTAATTATGGAGTAAATGAGGAAGATATTGAATCTTTAAGACCGCAAGTAGAAGGATTTGTAGTAAAAGAATTAAGTCAAATTTATTCTAACTGGAGAGCAGGTCTTTCTTTAGAGGAATATTTGATAAAACATAATATTGTGGGAATCCAAGGTATAGATACAAGGGCTTTGACCCGCGCGATCCGTTTACAAGGAGCAATGAAAGGAGTACTTTCTACAAAGGATTCTGACCCACAAAGTCTAATAGAAAAAGCAAAAGGCTGTCCGGGACTTATAGGTAGGGATTTAGTAAAAGAAGTTACTTCTCAAAAGCCATATTTTTGGAAGGATAAAAATAATCTCAAAAAAGAAAAATTCTCTGTGGTAGTTTTGGATTGCGGAGTAAAATTTAGTATTTTAAGAAACTTAAGCAAAGTAGGTTTTAAGATAGAGGTAGTTCCTGCTTTTACTAAAGCAGATGATATTTTAAGAAGAAAACCTGATGGGGTTTTACTTTCTAATGGTCCGGGAGATCCTTCTGCGGTAAGTTATGTGATTGAAACGGTGCGGGATCTTTTAGGGAAAGTTCCGATTTTTGGTATTTGTTTAGGACAGCAGATGTTGGGTTTGGCTTTAGGCGGTAAAACTTATAAATTAAAATTTGGCCATCATGGAGGAAATCATCCGGTAAAAGACCTCAAGACAGCAAAAGTGGCCATTACTGCCCAGAATCACGGTTTCTGTGTGGATAAGAATTCTATTCTTGATAAAGACTTAAAAATTACCCATATAAATTTATACGATTCTACCTTAGAAGGGTTGGAGCATAAAAAACTTAAGTTTTTTTCAGTACAATACCATCCAGAAGCAGGTCCTGGCCCAAATGATGCGCTTTATCTCTTTAAAAAATTTTTTGATTTAGTTAGTAATTATGCCCAAAAGAAAGGATATTAAAAAAATTTTAATTATCGGTTCAGGCCCCATTATTATTGGCCAGGCTTGTGAGTTTGATTATTCAGGAACCCAAGCCTGTAAAGCTTTAAAAGAAGAGGGCTTTAAAGTGATTTTAGTAAATTCTAATCCTGCCACGATTATGACTGATCCTGAGATGGCTGACCGTATCTATATTGAACCGATAACCGTAGAGATATTAGAAAAGATTATTAAAAAAGAAAGACCCGATGCGCTTTTACCTACCTTAGGAGGTCAGACCGGTCTAAATGTAGGGATCCAGTTAGCAGAAAAAGGTATCTTAGATAAATATTCTGTAGAGATGATCGGTGCAAATAGGTCGGCAATTCGTAAAGCAGAGGATAGAAAGTTATTTCGCCAGACAATGAAAAAAATAAACCTTGATCTTCCCCGAAGCAGGCTTGCTTACAATATGAAAGAGGCATTAAAAGCGGTAGAGGAAATTGGTTTTCCCGTAGTAGTCAGACCCTCTTTTACCTTAGGAGGAACCGGCGGAGGTTTTGCGCGTAATTTAGAAGAATTTAAAGAAGTCACCTGGCGGGGACTAAATATGAGCATGATCTCGGAGATTTTAATTGAGGAATCTGTAGTGGGCTGGAAAGAGTATGAGTTAGAGGTGATGCGCGATAAAAAGGATAATGTGGTAATTATCTGCTCCATTGAAAATTTTGATCCTATGGGTATACATACCGGAGATTCGATTACGGTTGCTCCTGCCCAGACCTTAACTGACAAGGAATATCAAAGGATGCGTGATGCAGCGATTGCCTGTATAAGGGCGATTGGTGTGGAGACCGGTGGTTCAAATATCCAGTTTGCCATAAATCCTAAAGATGGTCGGATGGTAATTATTGAAATGAATCCGCGGGTTTCGCGTTCTTCTGCTTTGGCTTCAAAAGCAACCGGTTTTCCCATTGCTAAAATCGCTGCCAAATTAGCGGTTGGTTATACTTTAGATGAGATCCCTAATGATATTACTAAAGAAACCCCTGCTTCTTTTGAACCAGTAATTGATTACTGCGTAGTAAAGATACCGCGTTTTGCCTTTGAGAAATTTCCTTCTGCAGATTCTACCTTAACTATCCAGATGAAATCCGTAGGGGAGGTAATGGCGATTGGTAGGAATTTTAAAGAAGCATTACAGAAGGCAATTAGGGGATTGGAGATAAAACGGGATGGTTTGGGAGGAATAAATTATAAAGATAAAGAAGAACTGGAAGAGAAATTAAGAAAGCCCAATGCCGAAAGGCTATTTTATCTCTATGAGGCAATAAAATTAGGGTATTCTTTAGATAAATTATATGAACTTACTTTTATTGATAAATGGTTTTTGAATAATTTAAAAGAGATTGTGGATTTTGAATCCAAAATAAGTTTAGATAATCTTTTAGAGGCAAAACAGTTGGGATTTAGTGACCGTCAAATTGCTTCTAAATTGAATACTACTGAGGATAATATAAGAACTTTGCGTAAAGAAAAAGGGATTTTACCCGTATATAAATTAGTAGATACCTGTGCAGCTGAATTTGAAGCCTATACCCCTTATTTTTACTCTACTTATGAGACCCCTTTCTTAAAAGAAAATATAAAATTTTGTGACGATGAGCTACGCTTTAGTAAAAAGAAAAAGATTATTATCTTAGGCGCAGGTCCTAATCGGATTGGTCAAGGTATAGAGTTTGATTATTGTTGTGTGCAGGCGGTATTTGGATTAAGAGAATTAGGTTATGAGACAATTATGGTAAATTCTAATCCGGAAACAGTCTCTACTGATTATGATACCTCGGATAAGTTATATTTCGAACCATTGACTAAAGAGGATGTTTTAAATATTATTGAGAAAGAGAATCCTCTCGGAGTGATTGTACAATTAGGAGGGCAAACTCCTCTTAATTTAGCGGTTCCTTTAAGAGAAAAAGGAGTAAATATCTTGGGAACCTCTTCGGATAGTATTGATAGGGCAGAGGATAGAAAACGATTTGCTGAGTTGGTAGAAAAATTAAATCTATTGCAACCTCCCAATGGAACCGCAGTAAATATAGAAGAGGCAAAAGAAGTAGCAAAAAAATTGGGTTATCCGGTTTTGGTCAGGCCTTCTTATGTTTTGGGAGGAAGAGCGATGGAGATTGTTTATGATGATTCAATGTTAGAATTTTATATGCAAAATGCTCTTTGGGCATCACCAGAGCATCCGGTTTTAATTGATAAATTTATTGAGGATGCGATTGAAGTAGATGTGGATATGATTGGTGATGGCAAGACCTTTGTGATCGGAGGAATTTTAGAGCATATCGAAGAAGCAGGGGTACATTCCGGTGATGCAGCGATGGTTTTACCAGCCCATACACTTTCTAAAAAAATAATAGAAAAAATTAGAGAATATACTTACGCTTTAGCAAAAGAGTTAAATATAATAGGATTAATGAATGTGCAGTATGCGGTAAAAAATGGTGAAGTTTATATTTTAGAGGTAAACCCGCGCGCTTCAAGGACCGTTCCTTTTGTTTCTAAGGCGATCGGCGTTCCTTTGGCAAAATTAGCGGCGAAAGTAATGGTAGGAAAGACCTTAAAGGAATTAGGCTTTACTAAAGAGATAATTCCTCCTTATGTCTGCGTAAAAGAATCCGTCCTTCCTTTTATAAAATTTCCTGGAATCGATATCACTTTAGGTCCAGAGATGAAATCTACCGGTGAAGTGATGGGGATAGATAGAGATTTTGGAAGAGCCTTCTGTAAAAGTCAAATTGCCGCTTATCAGAATCTACCCAAAAGAGGAACGGTTTTTATCAGTGTAAAGGATAAAGATAAAAGACCGTTGATTGTGGAGGTGGCGAAAAAATTAAAGAAGATGGGTTTTAAAATTATCTCTACAGAAGGAACTGCCCATTATTTAAGGAAACATAATGTAGAAGCAAAGATTATTCCTCGCTTAAGTCAAGGACGACCAAATCTTTTAGATTTTATGGAAAAACAAAAAGTCCATTTAATTATCAATACAGTTTCTGGTAAAATTCCCCGTCAGGATGAAGTAAAAATCCGTTCTACTGCTATTGCTTATGGGATTCCTACAGTTACTACTTTGCCCGGAGCATTAGCTTCAGTTGAGGCAATCTCTGCTTTAAGAAAGTCTGAATTAAAAGTAAAAGCGATTCAGGATTACCATCGGATGGTTAAAAGATGTATAGGATAACTTTATCTACGCATAAACGGATAGAATTAATCGATATTACAGAAAAGATCCAAAAAGTAGTTGCTGAATCTAAGATAAAAGAAGGGGTTTGTTTTTTATTCTGTCCGCATACTACCGCGGGTCTTACCATAAATGAGAATTATGACCCTTCGGTAAGATACGATATCGAAAAAACTTTAAGTTCGCTTATTCCTGAAGATAAAAATTATTCCCATACTGAAGGAAATGCGGACAGTCACATAAAATCTTCTTTATTCGGATGTTCTTTAGTTATTTTTATTGAAAAAGGTAGACTCTCTTTGGGAACCTGGCAGGGAATTTTTTTCTGTGAGGGTGATGGACCACGCCAAAGAGAGGTTTGGGTGAAATTGCTCTCTGAAGAAAGATAACTTATTTATTCTCCTTAAAACTCTTTACTACCTCCTCTATTTCCATTTCTGTTTTTTCTATCTTTGCTTTACATAATTTAATCAGCTCCACCGCTCTTTTTAATTCTTTTGAGAGTTCCTCCACATCGATTTCCTCTTTCTGTATCCTTTCTATTATAGATTCCAATTCCTCGATCGCTTTGCTATATTTAATCTCCTCTTTAGCCATAGACCTATCCTTTCTGTTTATTTTTTACTTTACTTTTTATTTCTCCATCTACCAATAGAGTTATCAATTCCTCATCAATATTTACTTCTTCTATACTTTTTATTACTTTACCGTCATTTCTTTTAGTTATACTGAAACCTTTCTTTAATATATTCTTAGGATTTAAAAGATCTATACTTTGCTGGTAATGTTTAAGTTTAATTAGAGAATTCTTTATAAATGTTTTATAGGCAGAGATTAAATCCTGGTATTTTTGGGATAAAGCCTCTTTCTTTTTTAAAATGATACCTTCTATCCTTTCTATATTCAACTGCCTCTTTAAATATTCAAGTTCCTTATTTTTATTTTTTGTATAATAACTAAAATTAGAGAATAATTTTTCTTTTATAAAGATGATCTTTTCTTTATGTTGACTTAAGAATTTATGGGCTTGACTATCCAAATAGGTAGATAGAAGTTCCAATTTTTGTTTATTTTTTAGAATGATCTGCTTAAGTTTATCTAAGAGTAAATCTTGACTGTCGTTTAAGAATTTTAAAAATTCATCCACCCTTTTTATTAAAAATTGGGCCAACGCAGTGGGTGTTTTAAAGAAACTATGTGCCACTAAATCCGCCACCGTTATATTGATCTCATGACCGATTCCGGTTAAAATTGGTAGTTTGAAATTGGCTATTTTTTCCGCAATCACCTTATTATCAAACCAACTTAAGTCTGCGGTTGAGCCTCCTCCCCGCGTAATTACCACACTATCCAAAAAAGAAAACTTGGAGAATATATCTAAAGCCCTGCATATATCATGCTCTAATTGTTTGCCCTGCATTACTGAATTAAAGAAGTATATCTTAAAACCGTATCCGCTTTTTTTAAGTTCATCGATAAAGTCATTGTAGGCAGCACTATTATAGGCGGTAATTAATCCTATATTTAATATCACTAAAGGCAAGGGGATTTTTTTATTTTTCTCCAAAAGCCCCTTTGATTTTAATTCTTCGATTAGCCTTTGTCTACTCTGTGCAATTTTGCCTAAACTGTAAAAAGGGTCTATCCCCTCTACAATAAGGATAAATTTTCCGCTTCTTAAGAAAAGGTCAACCCTGCAGAGAAGTTTAACTTCTAAATTATCCTTTAATTCGAAGTCCAAAGAGGCTTTTTTTAGTTGTTGAAATAGGAAGGGTTTTCTATCTTCAAAGATTACCGCATTGACTGAGGCGATTATCTCATCAACTTCCGGATGTTTCTCGCAGAGTCGAAAATAAATATCTGACTTATGCTTATTCCTATCGTAATCTTGGATTTCTCCGTATACCCAGATTTCCTGGGGGAATTCTCTATTTAGGATTGCTCTTATCTGGGAGTTGAGTTCTCTTATCGAATAGATATTCTTTGTTTCTATATTTAAGTTCCAGGTCATACTTTTATTATATAAAATTAAAGATTTTTTGCCAATAAGATATTTTACAAAAAATTAAAATGGAATTGATTTTTAAGTTGGATGTGTTAAAATTTATTTAAATGAAATCTTTATTTTTAAGAATATTTATTATTACTCTTCTACTAATACTGTTGAGTTTAGGATTAGGGATAGGGGGGATTTTTCTTTTTAATAAAAATATTATCCTTTTTTCTTTATTTTCAATAGCATTAGGGATAACTTTTGCTTTTATTATAATCTTTATCTTTTTAAAACCATCAATAGTTTCTTTTCTAAAAACATCATTTTTAAACAGAGTCAATTTTTCTTTAAAAGATACCGATCTTAAAAGACAGCCTCTTGAATATTTAGAAAAGATATTCGATAAACTTATAAACGATTTGAATAGTTTAAATTTAAAATTTTCTTTATTACAGAAATATTTAGTTTCTTTAGATAAGGCATTTACCTTTAATGACTTAATAAGGGCGCTTTCAGAGGTATTTAAGTCTTTATCTTTTATAGAGATAAGTTTGATTTTACGCATCCAGAAAGATAAAAACTTATTTAGCCTTTATCCAGTATTTCCGGAAAACGCGGTTTCTAAAAAAGAATTTTCCCTCTCTGAAGTTGAGCCTATTTTGAAAAAACTCCAAGAAAAAAAATTCCTCTATAAAGAAAATTTAAATGAAAATCAAGATTTAAATGTATTGGAGAAGATTTTTTTAGAGAAAGGATACCGCAGTAGTTTTATATTAGGAGTGGGAAAGGATGATTTTTTTTGTATTTTAGGTATCGCCACTAAAAGAATAGATTCGCTCTCAAAAGAGAACCTTGATTTTATTAAAAATCTCGGTATACTTTTAGAAACAAAGATCGCTTATATGGATTTATCAGAAAAGTTAGAGAAAAAAGAAGAAGAGATTTTTGAACTTAAGGATTCGCAAAAAGAAAAATTAGCAGAACTTAAAGCAATATTTTCTCAAGTGGTACAGGCAGGTAAGATGGCTTCTTTAGGACAGTTGAGTGCGGGGGTAGCCCATGAATTAAATAATCCTATCGCGGGAATTTTAGGTTATACCCAGTTAATTTTAAATAAACTTAATTCTCCTCAAATTACTTCTGAGACAATCGAAGGTTCTGTAAAATATTTAAAACTGATGGAAAGGGAAGCCAAGCGTTGTCAGGGAATAATTTCAAACCTCCTTAATTTCTCCCGTAAATCCTCGGAAGAAAAAGTTCCTTTGGATATAAGAGAAGTAATTGAGAATACTTTAAGTATGTTAGAATATCAGTTAAATAAAAGTAATGTAAAAATTTCCTTATCTTTTCCTCCTGAAGGTTTAAAAAAGATTAATGGAAATGCTAATCAACTCCAACAGGTATTTACTAATCTTATCCAGAATGCTTTAGATGCGATGCCTGAAGGTGGACAATTAACTATTACCGCGGAAAATAAAGTGGATTTAAGATTTAAACCACCTTTAGAATATATAGAGATAAGAGTTTCGGATACAGGTTGTGGTATACCTCAGGAGAATCTCAGTAAGATTTTTGACCCCTTTTTTACTTCTAAATTAGGAAAACCTGGAACAGGCTTGGGTTTATCCATAAGTTATGCTATAATATCTTCTCATAAAGGTTTAATAAGCGTAGAAAGTCAAGTAGGCAAAGGCACAACTTTTATAATTACTTTACCCGCAATAAAAGAATAAAGCGATGGTAGAAGATATTTTGAAGAAAAAAGCAGAAGATTTTTTTTCTCAAGTAAATATTTTGGTAATCGATGATGAAGAGATCGTGCGGGATATGTTAAGGGATGTTTTGACCGAGGCAGGTTATAAAGTCTGGACCGCTGCTTCTGGAGAAGAGGCGTTGGAGAAATTAAAGGAGGCAGATTTTTCTATTGTGATTACTGATATAAGGATGCCAGGGATGGATGGGGTGGAGGTGACGCGTAAGTTTAAAAAGATAAATTCTGACCTCTGCGTCATTGCTATCACCGGATATGCCTCCATAGAATCTGCGATGGCGGTATTAAAGGAAGGAGTTTATGATTATATTAACAAACCATTTAATATTGAAGAGATAAAGATTGTAGTGGGAAGAGCGGTAGAAAGGCAACTTTTAATTAAAGCAGTTAAAGAGAAAGAAAAATATGAAAAACTTTCTATTTTAGATGGTTTAACTGAAGTTTATAACCGTCGTCATTTTGATGAGATGATTGTGGAAGAGATAGAGAGAGCAAAAAAATATCTTTCTAAACTTTCCTTAATGATGATCGATGTGGATCACTTTAAAAATTTTAATGATTCACAAGGCCACCAGGCAGGAGATTGGGCATTAAAAAAGATTGCCCAGATACTTGCAGGTTGTGTAAGATTGACTGACCATGTATTTAGATACGGAGGTGAGGAGTTTACAATTATCCTTCCGGAAACAGATAAACGCAAATCTTTAATTGTAGCACGGCGCTTAAGAATAACTGTAGCCACTACTAAATTTTTAGATAAAACCGCTCTTCCCACAGGTCATCTTACCATAAGTATTGGGATTGCTACTTATCCTGACGATGCTAAAGATGCTACTCAACTAATTGCGAAAGCCGATGAATGTCTTTATCATGCTAAACAGATGGGCAGGGATAGGATCTGTTTTGTGGCTTCTGATGAGCATAAGATAGAAACTAAATAAGTATTTTTTTAATGCCTTTTTTAACAAAGAAGAAATTCTCTCAAGAGAATTGTTATTTATTTACAAAAAGGATATTAGATGTTTTGCTCTCTCTTTTTCTTTTATTCTTTAGTCTTCCCCTATTTTTACTTGTAGCCTGGGGAATAAAATTGAGTTCTTGTGGTCCTATACTATTCAAACAGAAAAGAGCAGGACTCTATGGTAAAGAATTTATAATGTATAAATTTAGGTCTATGGTTACTAATGCTGAGCAGTTAAGATCAGAACTGGAAAGATTTAATCTCATAAAGGGACCTACCTTTAAAATGAAAGATGACCCGCGTTTGACGAAATGGGGAAAATTTATCCGCAAGACCTCTTTAGATGAACTTCCTCAATTGTGGAATGTATTAAAGGATGATATGAGTTTAGTAGGGCCCAGACCTTTTCCTATTTTAGATGCGAATAAGGATTATCCCTTTCATAAAGAGCGCCTGAGAGTAAAACCCGGACTTAGTTGTCTTTGGCAGATCAATGGTCGTGCAGAGATTAATGATTATAATGAATGGTTAAGATTGGATTTAGAGTATATAAATAAGCGCAGTATCTCTTTGGATTTAAAGATTCTCTTAAAGACAATCCCTGCGGTAATCTTTGGTCGGGGAGCGTATTGATGAAGCTCGCTTTATTTTTAAGAAAAGCCATTACTTTTGGTATTTATATATTTGCCTTAAGTATTCCTTTTAACTTTCCCCTTAAAAATATTAATTTGGATATCCCCTTAATAAAAAGTCTATTAATTTTAGAGATATTGATTTTGCTGTTTCTTTGGTATTTAGTTATAATTTTTGAGCGCAGATTAGAAATCAAATTAACTTCCCTTGTTTTCCCCGTAATTGCATTTTTTATTATCCATATATTTTCTGCAGTATTTCCTTCCGAGAAAATGATTTGGTCTTTAAAATATACCTTTAGATTTTTTGGTTTGGGTTTGATATTTTTTATCATTATAAACTTTATAAAAAGTAAAAAAGAGATTGAATACTTGATAAATTCTTTATTTTTGTCTGTGGGAGTGGCAAGTATTTTTGTAATTATCCAATATTTTTTCCCTTATTTATTAGTTGATCTACAGTATTTTTTTAAAGATGTGAAGATAAGTGTACATAGAATTAGAGGGCTTTTTGGCTGGCCAACAGATATGAGTGTTTATTTGGGAACATTTATCCCTTTGATTTTGAGTTGCTTGATTTATAATCCAAAAGAAACTTTATTAAAAAAGATATTTTATCTTTCTTTACTTACAATTATTATTTTTGCCTTAGTCCTTTCTAAGACTCGCGGATGGATATTGGGGTTATTTTTTGGTTTAAGCAGTTTATGGTTTATATATTTAATTAAAAAGAGAGATTACCGAACTATCAGGATAACTGTAGTAATTTTTGGTTTGATAGTATTATTATTTTTTATTAGTGGTAGATATAAATTTGTAATGGGTGATTTAGAGCCATCAGAGAAAGGAAGGATAATGTTTATAAAAGAAGCATTAAGATTGATTAAGGAGCATCCCTTTAAAGGTATTGGTGCGGATATGTGTTATTGGAAATCGGTTTATAAATTTCGCAGTCATAATATTTTTTTAGAAACCACAGTAAATTTGGGTATCTTTGGGCTTTTAGTTCTTTTATGGTTATTTTATAGCATATTTAAATTTATAACTAAAGGGATAACTTCGTATAGTGAAATTGGCTACCTTAAAATAGGGATTTTTTCTTCTTTGTTAAGTTTTTTGGCACATAATCAGGTTGACTATTTTTGGCAGTTGCCTGAGATTACAGGATTATTTTGGATTTTAGTAGGGATAGGTGTAAGTTTGAATTATTACAATGCTTAAATTAGATAGAGAAAAGATAGAGAATATTATTTTTTATCATTTACCTACACTTTTAAAATTACAATTAAAGAAAAATATCCCTTTTATTTTCCCTTATCTTTACATAAGACCAATAATTTCCAGTATTATGGTTACAGCAAGATGTAATTCTCGTTGTCGGATATGCGGGATATGGAAGAAGAATCCGAATGATGAACTTTCTACAGAAGAATGGCAGAGGATTATTTTTCAATTAAGGAAGGAAAAAATTCGTTATCTTAATTTTACTGGAGGAGAGCCACTTTTAAGAGAAGATTTAGGGGAGTTGGTAGATTATGCCCATTCTTTGGAATTTATTGTTGGTATTTATACCAATGGTTATCTTTTAACCGAAGAAGTTGCCAAAAATTTAATAGCAAAAGGAGCAACTTATTTTACCATTTCATTAGATGCTTTGGGAGAGGAATTTGATGAGATAAGAGGCACAAAAGGTGCCTTTGATAAAGTAATTAATGCGGTAAATATTTTAAAGGAATGGCGTAAGAAAAAGAAGATAAAAATTTTTCTCTCTATAACCATTATGAAAAAAAACTTAGCCCAGATCATAAAAGTTGTAGAATTTGCTAAAAAAATGAAGATAGCTTTATTTTTTAGTTTATTAGATAACACGCCTTATTTCTTTAAAGATATTCCCTTTGACTCTTTGAGTATCAAAAACGATAAAATAAATGAATTAACAACTCTCATAGATAGACTTAAGTATCTTAAAAAGAATCATCCTTGGTTGATTCATTATGGTTTTACAAGTCTTGATTATATAAAAGATTATTTTAAATATCCATTACAAAAACATTTACCCTGTTATAAATCATTAATGCGAATTTTTATCAATCCAGAAGGTAAAGTATTCGGAGGTTGTTTATCAATGGGAGATTTTGGTGATTTGCGTAAAGAGCCTTTACATAAAATTATACACTCTCAAAGATACATTATGGCGCAAAAAAAGATGTTTTTAAAGGAATGCCCGGGTTGTAGTTGTGGTTACCAACTTGATCTGCGTTATTCTTTAAGACATTTATTAAAAGAGATAGGTTATAGGGTTTTTAATAAGATAAGAAAGGAGTAAATATGTTAAGGTCTTCTTTAAAAGACATTTTGAATTATCTATGGTTAGAGAGAAAATTAGTTATTAAAGGCACAGTTTTTTGCGCTATTATTTCAACTTTAGTTAGTCTATGTTTGCCCAATATCTATCAGGCGAAAGCAATGGTTTATCTGGTGAGCCCGGAATTGAGAACAGAATTTATCCCAAAAGAAGTTGCGGTAAATATAAATCAAGGGGTAAATCAACAACAACCTTTAGCTGATTTCAGAGGATTGATAGAAGAAAGAGGAATCTTTTCTTTGGTAATCAAAGAAATAAGTAAAAGCCCTCAGATATTAAAAGAATTAAAGGAGAGATTAAATCTAAAGTACGCTATAGAGGATTTAGATAAAAAGATACTTAAAGCAGAAGTTTTAGAATATTCTTCTGCTTTTGCAACGCGCGGTTATACCCCCTTAATCAGTTTAACTGCTAAAGCCAAGGATAAGAAATTAGTTAAAGAATTGGCAAATCTATGGGCGGAAATTTTAAAACAGAAGGTAGAGGAACTTAGTACTTTTAAACTTAATGAGACTTACAGATTTATTTTAGAAAAACTTGAGAATTTAAAGAAGGAATTATCAGATAAAGAAAAAATGCTTAAAGATTTAGAGATTACTTCCATATTAGAGATGGAATTAAAAGCAAAAGAAGAAGGTTTCTTAAATTATAGTAATGAATTAAATAATCTGCGTTTAAGTAAAGACATAGATAAAACAAAAGAAGGGTATCTTTTAGATATTTTAGATAAGACTAAAAAAGAGATTTTAGAACTTAAGGGAGAAATTTATGAGAAAAAAAATCAACTTTCTCAGATTCAAAGGGATATTGATATACTTAAGATGAATTTTAATTTATTAGAACAGAAAAAAACTCAATTAGAAATATCAAGAGTCGAAAGACCAGAAGAACTAAAGATTATTGCCCAGGCGGTAGAACCCCAGAAACATATCCAACCCAAAAGAGTATTAATTGTATCCATATCTACTATTTTTGGTCTTATAATGATTTGCCTTTGGGTTTTGCTAAAAAGTTCTAAATAAGAATGAGAAATTTAGGTTTATCTTTAGATGATTTTAAGAAAAAAAGCGATTTTCTTATTTTGACATTAATAGCATTAATAAGTCTATCTTTTGCCCTTATTTGGACATATTTTTCTTATCTTTTTGTTTTTGCCATAATTTTATTCTCTGCTACAATTATTCTATTTTTTAAAAAGCCTGATTGGTTTTTATACTTTTTTGCTTTCTCAAGAATAAGTTTAGATGCTTTAAAATTAGTATATTTTGAAGATATTAAAATAGGAATGCATTGGGGTTTAAGTATTGATGGGATTATAGGTGGAATATTTATATTCTGTGGAGTAATTTATTTATTTAAGGAAAAAGAGATTAGAATATGGGAATTACCAGGGATAAAACCATTTTTTATATTTTTGTTAATCTGCCTAACAAGTCTTTTTTACTCTTTAGATAAGGTATTAGGGTTAAGATATTTTATTCGTTATCTGAATTATTTCCTTATTTATATATTAGGAGTTAACATATTAGATACGAAAGAAAAAAATTATAAAATGATTATCGCAATTTTTTTATCTTCTTTTATACCACTAAGTATAGGGTTATTTCAATTTATTGCTTTAAAGGAAAATTATTGGCATCCTTATCTTAATAGAATATACGCAACTACATATAATCCTAATCAATATGCATACTACTTAAATATAATTCTTCTTTTTGCATTCACGATGTATTTATATACAGATTCTTGGAGAAATAAAATATATTTATTTTTGTTAACTATTCCCACTCTGATTTTTCTTATCCTTACTTATTCTCGAACGGGTTGGATATCAGTAATTTTTGGATTATCTACATTCTTTTTACTTTCTAAAGGTAAAGATAGATATAAAATTTTTCTTTTAATTTTTCTTTTATTAATAATAATAGGAAGCACTTACTTAGGAATAACTATTATTTACCGTGTTACAACTCTTCTTTCCCCTGGGTTAGAGACTTTAGGGGGACGAATAAATCTTTGGATTATAAATTTTAAAGCATTCCTTAAAAATCCTCTAATTGGTTATGGTATCGGTAGTTGGAATATATTTAGCCAAAAAGAAACAGGTACCTTATTTCCTCCTGATAATTGGTATATATGTTTGATGGTAGAAACAGGATTTTTTGGATTGATTACTTTTCTATTGATCATTTTTTCTTTATATAGATTTTTTTTAAAAAAATACAGAGTTGATATTAATATAAAGAAAAAGATTTTATCTTTAGGGGTTTTTGCATTAATTATAACTACTTTAGTCTCTCAGATAGGGTTTGATTTACCCTTAATAGATAATGTATTTGTCTATTTCTGGTTTATTATAGTGATAAACTATAATCTTTTGACAGATATTTAATTTTAAAAATGACCTATCCATATATCTCTATAATTATACCTACCTTTAATAGAGAAGAAAGTCTCTGCGCAACTTTAGCAAGTATATTCAATCAGAGTTATTCTAATTATGAAATTATTTTAATTGATCAGACTAAGAAACATAACAAAGAAACAGAAGATTTCCTTGCTTTAAATAAAGAGAGAATAAGATATTATCGTTTAGATAAACCAAATCTATCCAATGCTAAAAATTTTGGTGCCTCAGTAGCAAAGGGTGAAATTCTTTTTTTCTGCGATGATGATTTTATTTTAGATAGAGATTGTTTAAAGTATCATATTGAGAATTACACTCATTTAGAAATTGATGCGGTAGTAAATAGACCTATACAAATTGGAAATATAAAAAAACCATTTTCGTTTTTTAAAATGAAAGATATAGGTGGTGTATGTGCTTTTTCAGGAAGGACTTTCTGGAATTGGGATTATGATAGAAAAATATATCTTCAGCATGCTTTTATTGGAGAAAATATATTATCCATAAAAAAAGAAATATTTTTTCGTTTAGGTGGTTTTGATCCTTTATTTATTGGTCCAGCTTATGCAGAAGATTTGGATTTTGGATATAGATTAAAAAAGATAAAAGCCAAAATTATCTTTGAACCAAAAGCGTTAGTTTTTCATCTAAATTTTCCTTCTGGAGGATGTAGAATAAAAGACCCTGTCCATTCAGAATATTGGCGTTTTCAGAATATGATATATTTTTATCTTAAGAATATGCCCAGATTTTTTTTGCCATATATGTTGCTTATATATTTTCTTATTGATATAAAGAAAATATTAATACCTACGCGCAGTTTTAAAAATTTTTTTTATGTATTAAAAGGACTTTGGGATGGATTTATTGCTTATAAAAATAGAAATAAATTTTTCAATCCTTATATGAAAGATAAAAAAAGAATCTTATTTATTATGCAGTTACCCCCTCCACTAACAGGACAATCTTATAGCAATCTTTTAATTAAAAATAGCCAATTAATACAAAGTTATTTTTCTGTAGATATATTAAAATTAGATTTCAAACAGAAAATAGAGAGTTTAGGTAGGCCTAATCCTTATAAATTTATAATGTTTTGGTTTATCTGGTTTAAGATAATTTTAAGAATGAAGATTAATTATTCACTTATATTTTATTCTACTTTTTTCCCAGCTTCTTACTTATCTAATCTCTCATTCTTTAGAGATTTAGTATACATTTTTACCTTAAAGTTTTTTCGAAAAAGGATAATTTTGTTTTTTAATAATGCATATATTCCTAAAATGACTTATATTCCATTTTTTAAAAAAACCCTACTTAAGTTTATATTTAATAAAGTATATACAATTTTTAATTCGCCCCTTTTGTATGATAAAACAAAAGTATTTATTGACAAAGAAAGGACATATTTTCTTCCTTCTGGGATCCCTTTAGAGATAGAAGAGACTGAGTTTAAGAACGCGATACAGAAGAGATTTCAAAGAGATGAGATAAATATATTGTTCCTTTCAGGATTAACCAAAGAGAAAGGCATTTTTATTTTTCTAAAAATAGCTTCCATGCTTATTAAAGAATTTCCCAATTTAAAATTTACCATTGCGGGACAAAATCGCTCTTTTAAGGACTATAGAGATTTTCTAAAAATTATAAGAGATAAGCAGTATATAAATTTTATCGGAGAAGTTTATGGTCAGGATAAAAAGAAAATACTTCTTAATGCTGATATTTTTGTATTTCCCTCTTATTATCCAGAAAGTGCTCCTGTTGTAATTTTGGAAGCAATGCAGGCAGGATTAGCCATAGTAAGTTTTGATGTGGGAATGGTTAAAGAAATGTTGGAAGATGGAGTAAGTGGTTTTATTGTTCCTTTGATGGATGTAGATTCTATGATAGAAAAATTGCAGATAGTTATAAAAAATAGAGCTTTGGCTATTAATATAGGTATAAAAGCAAGAGAAAGATTTTTAAAAAATTATACCATAGCGCATTTTGAAAGAAGACTGTTTGATATATTATTTGATGTTTATAATAAAAAAGATTAAGGGTAGAAGTGGCGATTATTATTAATTATTTATATGAGAAGAATATCCGTTTTTGGAATTGAGGTCGATTCTTTAAGGCTTAATGAGTTGCTCTATTTAATTGAAAAATCAATTTATGAGCAAAGAAAAATCAGAATTTTTTGTGCAAATGTAAATTCTATAAATATAGCAAGAAAGGATATCGAGTTCAAAAAGGCACTGAGTTCGGCAGAAATAATACTTTGTGATGGGATGGGTTTATTATTGGGTTCTCGCTTTTTGGGTTATTATATTACAAATATGATATATTTTTATCTTAAGAATATGCCCAGATTTTTTTTGCCATATATGTTGCTTATATATTTTCTTATTGATATAAAGAAAATATTAATACCTACGCGCAGTTTTAAAAATTTTTTTTATGTATTAAAAGGACTTTGGGATGGATTTATTGTTTATAAAAAAAGATGGAATCAAAAATAGCCTTTGTTTTCCAGTTTTATAGATATTATTATAAAAGAATTTTTGAGTTGCTATCCCAAAGATACGATATTGATTTCTTCTTTTTTGGTGGAGATATGAGTATTAGAAGGATACCGCCTGACATTAAAGAATGTTGGGGCAAATTAGGTAACTTTAAAGGAAAGTATTTAAAAGGATTTTATCTTTTGCCTAATTTAAGGATTACTCCCACACTTATCTTTAAACTTTTTTTTGGGAAATACGATATATTTATCAAATGTCATAATGGAAGATTTGCTCTTCCGGTAACTTTTTTTATTGCTAAATTATTAAATCGACCCTTTATCCTTTGGACGGAGATCTGGCATCATCCTGAAACTTTTTTCCATAAATTTTCTTTCTATTTAATGAAGAAAATATATAGGGATTCTCATGCGATATGTGCTTCAGGTGAAGCAGTAAAGGAATATCTTCTTTCCTTAGGGATAGACCAGAGAAAGATATTTGTAGCACCACCAGCAGTTGAAAACTCTCTATACGAAAAGAAACCTTCAGAAGAAGAAATAGAATATATAAAAAATCAATTAGGGATAAAGGATAAAAAGATTATTCTCTATGTAGGTAGGTTTGTTGAATTTAAAGGGGCAGTTTATCTATTAGAGGCTTTTGGTAATTTAAATAGAAGGGATACTGTTCTTCTTTTAATAGGAGAAGGACCTCAAGGAAGATATCTAAAAGGATTAGTAAAACAAAAAGGGTTAAAAGATGTAATTTTTTTAGGAAATATACCTAATAAATTTCTCTATAAATACTACGCATTAGCGGATATTTTTGTTTTGCCTTCTATTAAAACTAAGTCTGCAGTTGAAGGCTGGGGGATAGTAATTAATGAAGCGATGAATCAGGGATTACCTATAATTGCCACTGAAGATGTGGGTGCGGTAAGAGGGGGTTTGGTAAAAAATGGTGTTAATGGTTTAATTGTTCCTTCAAGAAATGTTAAATCCCTTAAAGAAGCATTGGAGAAATTACTCTCTGATGAGAACTTAAGAATAACTTTAGGTAATAATTCAAAAGAAATTATAAAGAATTGGACATACGATGAGATGTTAGAAGGATTTATTAAAGCAATTGAATATGTAAAAGATAATGGGTATCAAAGAGGTTAGTATAATTACTACATATAAATGTAATTCTCGTTGTGTGATGTGCAACATCTACAAACGTCCAAGAGAACCAGAGTTATAAATAGACGCTTTTAATAGACTCCCTTCTAATTTGAAATTGATAGGATTAAATGGTGGAGAGCCATTTTTAAGAGAAGACCTTGTTGAACTTTTTAAGTTTATTAGAAAAAAATGCCCCTCTGCACGGCTTTGTATAAACACAAACGGATTGGCTACTGAGTTAATAAGAGAAAAAATTAAAGAAATTTTAAAAATAGATAAAAATGTGCTGATTATCATATCTTTAGATGGGATAGGTAAAATTCACGACGAGATAAGAGGAATTGATGGGGCTTATCTGCGAGTAATAAATACAATTGAAACCTTAAAGCATTTAAATGTTAAAAATTTAAGTATAAATTTTACCATTTTAGATAAGAATATAGACCAAATGGAAGATGTTTATAATTTGGCTAAAAAATTTGGTATTTATAAAATAAACTATACTTTGGCTTATAATTCAGAGTTTTATTATTATACAAATGAAAATGTTTTTCCTAAAAATATAGATAGACTTAAAGAACAACTTAATCGTATAATTGTTCAATACTTACGCAGTTTTAATTTCAAAAATTATTTTAGGGCTTATTTTTTGTCAGGGATAATTCCCTATATAAAATATAGATATAGACCACTTCCTTGTTCTGCGGGTATATACTCTCTCTTTATAGATTGTAATGGAGATATATATCCATGCCCTATTTTGAATAAAAAGTTAGGGAATTTAAAGACCTTTGATTTTAAAAATATAAGATTAAAAGGAGTTTATAATGATTGTCCAAATAAATGTTGGACTGATTGTACAATTTTTCCTTTATTAAGAAAAAAACCGTATTTAGCACTTAGTCGGATTATAATTATGAAATTAAAGGCATTATTTGGGTGTGATATCGTTTAATTTTTATTATAAAAAAGAGATTATAAAATGAAACTTAGAGAATTAGTAATTTCTGTCACCGATTATTGCAATGCTAAATGTATAATGTGTGGGATATGGAGAAAAAAAAAGAGATATGGGTTTGATATAGATTTGCTTTCTAAATTGCCGCGCTATATAAAAAGGATTACTTTAACCGGTGGAGAGCCATTTTTAGAAGATAAACTCGTTGCGTTTATATTTAAAATAAAGAAACTCTTCCCATTAGCAAAAGTAATAATTAACACTAATGGCTTAGATACAGATTTAATAAATAAAAAAATAAAAGAGATTTTGAAGATAGAACCTCATATTATTATCCGCGTTTCTTTAGATGGCATTGGTAGTACCCATGATAGGATCCGCGGTTATTCAGGAGCATATAATAGAGTAATAGAAACAATCGATTTGCTAAAAAAACTTAAAGTAAAAGACTTAGGTTTAAGCTTTACTATTATAAATGAAAATATAGAGCAATTAGACGATGTGTATAATTTAGCCCAAAAACTGGGGGTAGAATTTAACTGTCAAGTTGTACACAGTTCCAATTTTTTCTTCAATCAAGAAAATCAAGGTATTAAAGATAAAGAAACACTAAAAAAAGAATTAGAAAATTTGGTTAATTTAGAATTAAAGACTTTTTCCATTTATAAATTATTTAAGGCTTATTATCACAAAAAAATATGGGATTATGTTAATCAGGATAATCAACAGTACAGTTGTTTGGCAGGCTCTCTTTTTTGTTATATCGATACAGAAGGAGGAGTATATCCTTGTATTATGTTAAAAGAAAAGATGGGTGATCTCAAAGAAAATGATTTTTCTCATATTTATAACAGCAAAAGAGCTAAAGAGATAAGAATGATAGTTAAAAATTGCCCTAAGAAATGTTTGCTTATTTGTAGAGTAGGTGCGATGGTCAGATATAATCCATATAAAGCATTACTTTGGGTATTGAAAAATAAGATTAAAGCTCATCTTGGTAATATTGTGCTATAAATGGAGAAGATTTTGTTGATAAATCCGGGTTATGTCTATTATAAAAAAACCTGGAGAAAATCCCCTTATGGCTTTGTTGATTTACCTTTAGGGCTTCTTTATATCGCAGCAGTTTTAGAGTCTAAGGGTTGTAATGTAAAAGTAATCGATTCGCCTGCTTCTCCACAAGCAAAACTTATTATTTATAATGATAGAAGATATTATGGTATCCCTCCAAATGTATTAAAAAAGATGATTCAAGAATATAAACCGGATGTTGTGGGAATATCCAGTCAATTTACTACTCAAGAAGAAAATGTTTTTCAAACTGCAGAATTAGTAAAAAGTGTTGATTACTCAATACCCGTTATCGTTGGCGGTGCAAATGCGAGTTGCCGGGCAAAGTATCTTATGGAAAGTAGCAATATTGATATAGTAGTAAAATCAGAAGGAGAAAAGATAGTCTCTGATTTGGTAGATTATTTTAGGGGTAAACATAATTTAAAAAATGTCAAAGGGATATTTTATCGCCAAGATAGAATAATTTTTGAAAATGAAGATATGCCTTACATTGAGGATCTGGATGAAGTACCACTACCTGCATATCATTTAGTAGATATGGAAAGTTATCTTACCCTTTATAAAAAAGGCATCCATTCTCGGGAAGGAGGTATAAAGCGAGCAGTTCCCATGATTACCAGTAGAGGCTGTCCCTATAATTGCATATTTTGCTCTATTTCTCTCAGTATGGGAAAATTATGGAGGGCGCATTCGGTAGATTATGTTATTCAGCACATCGAAAAACTATATAAAACCTATCGGATAAAACATATACACTTTGAAGATGATAATCTTATGTTGGATGTCAACCGTTTTATGCGTATCTTAGAAATTTTTCGTAAATATAATATTACTTGGGATACGCCTAACGGTATAAGAGTTGACCGTTCAATAACGAAAGATATGTTGAAAGAGATGAAATTATCTGGATGCAGATCTTTAACTATTGGAGTGGAGTCAGGTGATGAAGAGATATTAAATAAAATAGTTAAGAAAAATTTAAGATTAGATGAAGTGGAGGAATTTGCTGAGCGCTGTCAGAAAGTAGGATTACCCCTATATGCATTTTTTATTTTAGGTTTTCCCGGAGAAGATATAAAAAGTATGAAGAAAACCATAGATTTTGCTATGTATTTAGCCAAGAGATATAAAGTAAGACCGCTTAATATGATGGCTATCCCTTTATACGGAACCCAACTTTATAAGATTTGTAAAGAAAATAATTATTTTTCAAAAGAGATAACTCCCTATACATTATCAGAATCAACCGGTCCCGATGGTTATTTTTTGATAAGCACAGAGAAATTTCAGGCAAGGCAAGTGGAGCATTTAAGTAGATATTTTTCTTCAAGAATTTATCGATGGTTATTATTTAATGCCTTAATTTCTCCTATTTCTACTATTAAAAAAATAGGGAATATCTATAAATTTATGAGAATATTAAAGCTTCTTTTTGGGTTCTAAAATAAACATTATGGATAAGCAGATAGTTAAATTTATAAGAATTAAAATCTGTGATCTGCCTGTAGATTGTATTACGATGGATGAGGCAGTTGAAGTCATTGTAAATAATATCCAATCTAAAAGAAAAACCATTATTTTTACTCCTAATGTTGACCATATCGTTAAAGCAAAATTTGATAGAGAATTTAAAGAGATATATTCTCATGTGGATTTAAGTCTAGTTGATGGGATGCCTTTGGTTTGGATATCAGGGATATATGGTAAAAAATTGCCCGAGAGGATAAATGGGACTAATTTGATTATAAGATTATGTAAGACAATTCAAGAAAAAAATTTTTCTCTATTTTTATTAGGACCAAAAGAAGAAATTTTAAAATTGGCAGTTGGAAATATAAAAAAAACATATCCTGGGTTAGATAAGATAGGATATAGGTCTATTCCCTTTGAGAATCTCTTTAACTATGAAGAAAGCCTAAAGGTTATAAATGAAATAAATAAATTTAAGCCTGATATATTATTATTAGGTTTCGGACCGCCACATCAAGAAAAATGGATATATAGATATTATAATTTTTTAGATGCTTATATTTTTATAGGCGTAGGTTCAACCTTTGATTTTCTTTCTAAAAAGAAAAAACGCGCTCCCATTTGGATGCAGAATTTAGGTTTAGAGTGGTTATTTAGATTAATTCAAGAACCGCGCCGTTTATGGAAGAGATATATTATAGGAAATACTATTTTTTTATTTCTTTTGTTAAAAGATGCTCTTATTATTTTTATAAAAAATTTAAATATACTTAATTTACAAAGATGTAAATTACTATCTATGAAATTTAGAAAAAAAAGGATAGATTTTTTTAAATCTTTTATCTCTTCTTTACCCAGACCTTTAAAGATACTGGATATAGGTGGGAGCGAAAATTTTTGGTTTAATACAGGATTTTATAAAGAAAAAGATATCGAGATATGGATTCTTAATCTTATAGAAATTAAAACAACCCATTCAAATTTTAAAAGTTTAATTGGCGATGCCAGAGATCTTAAGCAATTTAAAGATAAGGAATTCGATGTGATATTTTCTAATTCAGTAATTGAACATTTAGGTAGTTATTCCGACCAATCTCTTATGGCTAATGAAGTAAGAAGGCTGGGTGAAAGATATTTTTTACAAACTCCTAATCGCTATTTCCCTATCGAGCCACACTTTTTATTTCCTTTTTTTCAATTTTTTCCATATAAACTTAAAATCTGGTTGGTTACTCATTTTAATTTAGGCTGGTTTGGCAAAATCCCTGATGAAAATAAAGCCAGAGAAATAATCAGTTCTATCCGATTACTCAATAAAAAAGAATTGAAGATACTTTTTCCTGAGAGTAAAATTAAAGAGGAAAAATTTTTAGGCTTAACTAAATCATTTATTGTTTATAGATGAGTAAAAAAGAGTTTTATCAAAAACTTTATAATTTCTTAATTAAATATTCAATTTTGTTTTTTATTATAATTGTTTGTTTTATTTTTTTCTTTTTAGCCAAAAAAACCAAAGAGCCAAAGACTACTATCAGTTTGATGGATATTTTAAAGGATGTAGAATTAGAATCCTGTTTGTTTGATGCTTTGGATGAATCTTTTGTCCCTAAAGAAGAGATTAAAGAATTAAAACAGAATTTTTCTTTTGAAGACCAAGATTTTTTATATTTTAAAATTTTAACTAAATATCCTATTCTCATAGATACATTTGATAGTCTGCCTTTAGAGTTATGGGTTTATAAGGATAAGGAATTGATTCCCTATAAAGAAGAATATTCTAATGTAAAGGATAAGCTCAGTTGGTATTTCAATTTAGAAGAAAAAAGAAAAATTTTATATATAGATGCAAGGGATATGAATATTATGAAGGATGCACAGTATATTTTAAAAGAAGAGGATGGGATGTTAGTTGCGCAACCCGGTTATATTTATTCAGTAGTAGAATTACCTTCCGGATTAAAAGAGATCAAAATAAATGCAGGAGGTAAATGCGTTATTCCCCCCGAGAAAAAAGTAAGAGATTTTGATTATTCTGCAGGTATGCAAGTAAGTATTGATAATAAAGTTTTAGGAGAAGTTTTTGCCGAAGAAGGCAAAATCACGCCTTTTATTTTCCGGAAATACTTACCTTCTGGTTGGCATAAGATAGAGATCGCTTTTACTAATGATATTTGGGTGCCAGAAAAAGGTTTAGATAGAAATCTTTTGGTTAAGGATTTGGAGATTTATAATATTTTAGGGGCAATCTATTTTAAGATTAGAAAGGAGTTTGCAGAGAATTTTATCTTAAAGAACTATAGTTTATCTTATTTTCGAGCACTTGATGATGATGACAAAAACAACCTGATCATTTTTTATAAAAAGAGATTTAATATAGATAACTTAAAAGATATAGTAATAACCGGGAGTGGACTTAAACATTTAATTAAGGATGTGGAGATCGATAGATTAATTAAGAGAGCAATCTTTGCACCCGCTCCTACTAAAATAAAAGCAAGGTTTAAAGTACCGGTTGATGGAATTAGATTGGTTTTTAGTTTTGCAGTTATGCCTGAGGCTTGGGAGAAATCTGGAGATGGGGTAGAGTTTAAAGTGAAGTTAGTCACAGAGGCAGCAGATACAGAAGAGGTGTTATTTTCCAAGTATATAAATCCGAAAGCCAATCCAGAAGATAGAAAGTGGTTTGAGGGAGAGATAGATTTAAGAAGATTTAAAGCAAAGGAGGTAGTGTTAATTTTTGAAACAAACGGTTCGGTGGTTTCTCCAATTACACCTACTGAGGATTTTAGTTATGATTGGGCGGTGTGGGGTGGATAAAAATAATTTTGCTTGACAAAAATGAAATTTTTATGCAAAATAAAAAGAGGAGGTTTTATAACTAAATGAATTTTAAGAAGATAAAAGGAGGTGGAAAGTGAAAAATTTGGCAAAGGTTTTGTTAGTTATCGGAGTAATAGTTATGGTGGTGGGAGTAATAGCTAAGTTAATGAATGCAGTTATCTTAGGTTCTAAGCCAGTAGCAATTTTATCCTTTGCGGATTCTTGTTTCTTATTGGCAATAGGTTTAATTTTGTTAGAGGAAAAAAAGTAATCCTTAGAATTAAAGTAAATTAAGACTTATTTTAAAAAAAGTGGTTTTTTATTTGAAAAAGAAAGGGAAAGTATCTACCCTAATATTATTTATCCTTGTAATATTAGAAAGCTTAGTTATATTTTTTTTAAGCGTTCTTAACTTCCAAAAAGCAAAAGCCTATTTAGACCTTAAACTGGAAGTCAAATCTAAAGAAGAAGCCCTCCAAGAGAAAGAATCTAAGATTAATGAGTTAAATAAACAACTTGAGGAGATAAAATTAATCCGTCAGGAATTGGAGAAAAAAGTTGAGAGTTTAACCGCCACCCAGAGTCTTTTAGAAGAAGAACTACGTAAGTCGAAAGAAACTACACAGAATTTCTTACAAAAGATCACCCAACAACAGAGAGATATTTTTGAAAAATTTGGCAATCTAACTGAGGAGAATAGAAAAACTTATCTTTCGCTCATTAGTAAAATGGAGAAGGTTTTGAGTGCAAAGTTAGCTTTGGAGAGAGAATTGGAAAAGGTTAGGAGTTCTTTGGTATCAACACAAGAATCACCTTCTGAGCAATCTCCCAAAGTAAATTTAGAGAAAATAGTCGTCCAGAAGCCAAAGGAAACAGAAACCTTAGGTAGTATTTTAAGTGTTAATAATGAATATAACTTTATATTTACGGATTTAGGCGCAGAGAAGAATATAAAACCAGGAATGAGATTTCTTGTTTTAAGAAATAAAAAGAAGATAGGAGAGATAGTAATCAAAGAAGTATATAAAGGGTTGAGTCTGGCTGAACCTGATTTGGAGAAGACAGAACTTAGATTAAGAATAGGTGATAAACTCATTCCTGCGGAATAAAAGAAATCCTTCCTTTGAAAAATATCTTACTTTCCTTCTTCTTTTAGGCGATATTTTTCTTTTTATCTTAAGTGACTTTTCCGCTTTCACTTTAAAATTTGAAAAAGAAATAACCCAACTTCCTTACTATAATCTCTCTGCATATTTTAGAATATTCCTTTTTATAATTATAATCCGTTTAATATTCTTTTATACCTTTGGCCTTTATTATAATCTTAAAGTTAAGACTAATTTCGAAATAATCGTAAGTACTTTCAAGGCAACTTTTTTAAGTTTTTTAACTACCGTAGTTATCGCTTTTTATTTTCGGGCATTGACTTATCCCCGTTCAGTAATTGTTATATCTTGCGTAGGGATATTTCTTTTAACAATTATTTGGCGCATTTTTTTAAAGACGATTGTAGGGATAGTCTTTGGGGAGGATTTTTTAAATTCTAAGGTTTTAATTTTAGGGATAAATGAGGAAGCAAAGAGATTGGCTTTACATATAAGTAAGGATAGCAGTACGAGATATAAAGTAATAGGTTTTGTTAAGACAGATAATTCTGAAAATCTTGAGGATGATTCTGTAAAGATATTAGGTAATTTAGAGAGTTTCTCTAAGGTGATAAGAGAAAATTTTCCGGATGAAGTGATAATTACCGCTGATATACCTCAAGATAAATTAATAAATATTTTAAGTGAAATTTCCTATAATAGAATTAGCTGTAAAGTCCTTCCCCATTTATATGAAGCCATAATGAGTAATGTAATCACCCTGCCTATAAAGGATATCAATCCTGTTTTTGTTGTTCCTTTGGATGAGAGATTTTATTGGTATAAAGGGGCAAAGAGATTAATTGATATTTTGGTTTCCTCTTTGGGTTTGATTATATTTAGCCCTTTAATGTTATTGATTGCTTTATTGATAAAAATTACTTCTAAAGGACCGGTACTATTTAAGCAGGAGCGCATTGGTTTATACGGCAAGAGGTTTATTTTATATAAATTCCGGACTATGTATGTAGATGCAGAGGAAAAAACTGGTCCGGTTTGGGCATCTGACAATGATATACGGGTAACTCCTTTAGGCAGATTCTTAAGAAAAACTCGCTTAGATGAACTGCCACAACTCTTTAATGTTTTCAAAAATGATATGTCTCTGGTAGGACCCAGACCTGAAAGACCTTATTTTGTAGAAATTTTAAAAGAAAAAGTTCCCTTTTATTTAGAAAGACTTACTGTAAAGCCGGGGATAACGGGTTGGGCGCAGATAAATTATCCTTATGCGGATTCAATTGAGACATCGAAAGAGAAATTCCTCTATGATATTTATTACATTAAAAATATGTCCTTGGCTTTAGACCTTTTTATCTTTATAAAGACAATCTGGATTATTCTCCAGGAAAAAGGTGCTCATTAGTATATTCCTTCCGTAATAGTTTTTTTCTTATATATTCATAATTTTTTATCCCCAAAACTATCTTTAGATTATTTTTAAAAGATTCTTCAATTTTATAAAAGAAAAGTTTTAAAGAAGATTCTTTTAATATTTGAATAAATTCAGAAAAAGCAATATTTCTTTTTAGAGGAATTCTGGGTAAGGTAAAGATATCAGAATTTAAATTTATATAACCTATTTTACTTGAACAGACCAAATTATAACCCACCGCTTTGCTTAAATGAATAATCTTTTTTTCTCTAAAAGGCCAACCTCGCGGAATAGATAGATAATCAATAGGGATTTTTAAATTCTTTTCTAAAATTTCTTTAGAAGTTTTTAATTCATTGACTATAACTTTATCATTTTCCCCATATAAAATCTGATGGGTCAACCCGTGAGAGCCGATTTCCATATTATTTTGAATTAAGATTCTTATCTGGACCCAGTTCATATAGTTAGTTTGATTTACTTTACTTGCAGTGATAAAAAAACAGGCAGAAAGATTTAATTCTTTTAATAGAGGATAGGCATATTCAAATTGACTTAAAAGCCCATCATCAAAAGTTATGATTACGGATTTTTCAGGTATATCTTCTTTTCTTTTTAATATCTCAGCCAATCTTCCCAAAGATAAGATATTATATTTATTTTCCTTAAGATAAAGCATCTGTTTTTTAAATTCCTCTTTATTTACAGAATAGATTTCTTTGGGCGGGTTCTGTTCAGTTATTCCGTGATAAAGTAAGATAAGCATTTATCTATCCTGTTTAAGAATGCGATAATTCATTTTACCTTTAGAATCAAATTCAAAGAGAGTAATTTCAGGTCTACATAAAAATCTTATCCCTTTTTCGGAAAACACCCCCCTATTTACATAAAGAAGCGTATTCTTTACTTTATACAATCCAGATATATATTCTGATCTTTTAGCGTAAGGGAAAAATCGATAAAGAAAAGGAATCCCAACTTGACCTCCATGGGTATGCCCTGCTAAAACCAAATCTATTTTAGACAAAAGGGCGATTTTTTTTATTATATTTGGTCTATGACTTAATAAGATAATGGGCTCATCGGTTGAAATATTAGAGATAGTTTTTTCTAATTCATCATCACTTAAGGCAATTAACCAAAAAAAAGAATTATCTTTTCCTTTTAGATTAAGACGGATAAATTTTCCATCTAAAAGATACGTATTGGCTTTATCCCAATGCGGAGAATCTTTTAAATCTTCAATTGCTCCATCAGATTCTCCAAATATTGCGTAAGTGTGAAACTTGGGTTCCAGCAGTTTTAAAAATTTCCAGAGATTATTGATATATTGACGTTCATAGATTAAATCTCCAGTAATTAAAATGATATCCGGTTTTAATCTATTTATTTTTTCAATTAAAGAGATTTCTCTAAATCCCAATTCTTTAATATGGAGGTCTGAAATTTGGATTATTTTTATATCCGATAGAGATTTTGCTAACTTAGGATTTACAATTTTTACTTTCTCTATCTTAATCCAATTTGGTTCAAGGTAGAATGCATCTATATAAAGGAATTGTAGTACTGCAGTTATAAAGATAAATAATAACCATTTTAAAAAATTTTTTTTCACAGAGTATTATTATAGAAGGTTATTTATTAAAGTCAAATTTATAAATTTTAATGCCCATATCTTATAAAGATGACATTTTTATCTTGCAACAACACAATTTTAAAAAACTCTTGACATTTTATTTAAATTTTATACAAATATTATAATAAAAGGGGAAAAGATGGGATGAAAAATAAAAACAATAACAGTTTTTACACTTTTCATCTCATTTGTGATTTTAAATCCCCTAAGTTTATTGAGGATAAAGATAAAATCAAAAAAATTCTTTGGAAAGCAGCAGAGGTTGCTAATAATACTCCCTTAAAAGTAGCGGTACATAAGTTTCCTTTGCAAGGAATTACGGGAGTTGTAATTTTGGCAGAATCACATATCGCTATCCATACCTGGCCTGAACATGGATATATCGCCATAGATATATTTACCTGTGGTAAAAATACCCGTCCTTATGCCGCCTTTGAATATCTAAAGAAGATATTCTCTCCCAAAAAGGTAAAAATAAGGATGATAAAGAGGGGTCAATAAAATTATGCAAAAAATCTGCTTTGATAAAGATAAGTGGTTTTTAGAGACTCCTTTTCCTGGTGTTAGAAGATGTAAAAGAGATCTGTTCTTTATTCAGAAAGAAATTTTTAAGAAAAGGACAAAATTTCAAGAAGTTTTTATTTTTTCTACCCCTGGATTTGGCAAAATATTAACCTTGGATGGGATAATTCAATTTTCCCAATTAGATGAGGCAAATTATCATGAGACGATGGCACACACCGCTTTATTTACGCATAATTTTCCAAAAAAAGTTTTAATTATTGGGGGCGGTGATGGAGGGGTATTGAGAGAAGTCTGTAAACATAAGGAAGTGGAGTTAATTCATTTAGTAGAGATAGACAAAGAGATACCTTCTTTGTGCCAGAAATACTTATCTTTTGTTTCCAACGGTGCATTTAAAGATAGGAGACTAAATTTATTTTTTGAAGATGGAGCAAAATTTTTGGAAGATAAAAAATATTTTTATGATGTGATTATGGTTGATTCTACGGATCCGGTGGGTCCGGGAAAAGCTCTCTTTGAGGCACCTTTTTACAATAAAGTTTATAATGCTTTAAGTAAAGATGGGCTGGCAATATTTCAGGCTGGTCCATTTTTAGATTTGAATACAGTTATAAAAAAATCGGTTCAAATTTTAAAAAAATTATTTAAGTATGTTTGCTTTTTAAGATTTCCTATGCCTTCTTACAGCTGTGGCTGTGAGTATTGTTTTATACTTTCTTCTAAGAAGTATAATCCTTTAAAGATCAGTAAGAAAATTTTAGAGGAAAGATACAAAACCCGTCTTAAAAATCCTCTTAACTTAAAATACTATACTCCTTCTATACACCTTGCCAGCTTGGTTATCCCTCCTCTGTGGCAGATCTGATGAAACTATGAAAGAAGATGTATCTATTTTAATTTTAGGAAAAGGTAGGATCGCCCAAGCAGTTTTTTACTATTTTAAAAAATATTCTGGGATTAAAAAAATAGATTTCTTTTCTGGTGAAAAAAATATAAAGGATTTTTCTTTGTTGATCTCTTGCCTTCCGGCAAAAGATGCTTATTTAGGTTTGGAGTTGGCTTTAAAGTTTAGAAAAAATCTTTTAGATATTTCTGATTTAGATCCGCCATTTTATTTAAAAAGAAAAAAAGAGATAGAAAAACAGAATATCTTTGTTATCCCAGGTTGTGGTTTTTCTCCTGGTTTATTAAATTTTATTACCGCAAGAGAACTCATTCTAAATCCTTACATTGATGGAGTAATTATTAAAGCAGGTTCACTTTCTAAAGAGAAGTTTTTCTTTCCATTTTTATGGTGTTTTGAGGATTTAATCCAGGAGCATACGCTTTATTCTTATCAGATAATCTCGGGTAAAAAAATAAAATGTCCTCCTTTTTCCGGATATCAGAATGAAGAATTTTTAGGGATACCTTCTGAGACTTATTTTTGTCCCAGTGGTTTTGAGAATATTTTGGAAAGGAAAAAATTTTTCGATTTTCATTTTCGGGTGATTAGACCTCAAGGGTTTATGGTTTTTTTTAATTTTTTAAAAAATTATGGATTTTTTAATAAAGAGAATATCCATCAGACTAAAAATTTATTAGAGAAAATTAAAAAGGATAATTATACGATTGCTACCATCGAACTTAAAAGAAAAAATAAAAGAGTTGCTTTTTGGAAGATATTTTCTTTTAGCAAAAGAAACTCTCCGCTTAACTCTATGCAAAAGATCACTGCGGTTTTGCCTTTAAGTTTATTTAAGGTTATATTTTTTAAAGGAATTCATCTAAAAGGACTTAAATTTATGGAAGATTTAGCGGAGAATAAAATTATATTTGAAGAGTTATTAAAAGGATTGAGAGAAAAAGAAATTTTTATAAAGAGGGAGGGATTTTAATTATGTTAAAGCATTCTTACATAATCAAAAAAGCACAGGTACGTAATTCACCGATTTCTGGAAAAGGGGTTTTTGCTAAAGAGTTAATTAAAAAGGGAGAGATAATTTCTGTCTGGGGAGGAGAAATTATTACAGAAGAAGAACTAAAAGAATTTTATCAAAAAAAATTTAAAGATATTTACCATTACGTTACACCCATTGCGGATGGTTTTTATTTAGTCTCTAGCCGAAAAGAAAGATTTTTAGAAGACGATGATTATTTTAATCACAGTTGTCAACCCAATGCAGGGATAAAGGGGCATTTGGTTATGGTGGCGATGAGAGATATAAAGCCGGGTGAGGAGATAACTTACGATTACGCAATGACTGATGTTGGGCTAAAATACAAATTCAGATGTAAATGCGGGAAAAGAAATTGCCGTAAAATAATCACTTCTGAAGATTGGAAAAACCCAAAATTACAGAGAAAATACCGCAATTTTTTCTCCTGGTTTGTTAAAGAGAAGATAAGACAGTTAAGAAACAGAAGAAAAACTTTTAAGGATAATCTGTCGAGAAAGTTGGCTTAATTTTTTTCTTGCCCCTGGGATTTGTAAAAATAATTTTGTTTCTATTTTAGGATGGATAATTACCTTTACCCCTATATTTTTTAATTTTAATAGACCTAAAAGATGTTTGAAAAATTTCACTTGACATTTAAAAAATGTTGTATAATATAATTGAAAAAAATAAATGCAAAAGATAGAAGAAAATCAAAGTATCCAAACTTTAATTAAAGAAAAAGGCACTCCTTTTGGCTACGAGCTTCTCTTAGACCTCTATGATTGTAAGCCCGGAGTCTGCGATGATTTAGCCATCTGTTATAAATTTCTCGATGAAATTGTAGGTTATTTAGGAATGGAGAAGCAAGCCCCACCGAGTATCTTTTTTACGGATGCCACTCGCTTTCCTGATAAAGCAGGGCTTTCCGGATGGGCACCTTTGGTAGAAAGTTCAATTGTTATTCATACCTTAAGTTTAAAAAATTTTATCTCCATTGATATCTACTGCTGTAAAGAATTTGATGTGGAGCGTGCCAAAGAGTTTGTGAAAAAGTTCTTCTTGCCCCAAAGGATGGATGCCCAATTTATCTTACGCGGTTTAGATTATTACAAATAGACCCTCCTTATAAGTTATCAGACTAAGCCCTAAAGGAGCAAAACAAGTTCAAGTTAATCGGTGATTCATTTGACCAAAAAAAGATTTAATGTTATAATAAAAAAGATTTTATAATTTAGAGAAATGAGAGGATTTGATTTGTCTGAATTTGGGTATACATTACCTATAGAACTTATCGCTCAAAAACCCCAAGAAAAAAGGGATGAGTCAAGATTGCTTATTTTAGACCGTCAAAAAAAGACTGTAAAAGAAGGGATATTTAAAGAGATAGTTGATTTTTTAGAAAAAGGTGATGTTTTGGTTTTAAATGATACAAAGGTAATCCCTGCCAGAATCTTTGGTAGAAAACAAACTGGAGCAAAGATAGAGGTTTTACTTTTAAGAGAAATAGAAAAAGGGCTCTGGGAAGCATTAATTAAGCCAGCAAAGCGGATAAAACTCAATCAAAAGATATTTTTTAATCAGAATAGTTTTTGGGCAGAACTTTTAGAGAAGAAAGAAGATGGGATAAACCTCATTAAATTTAATACCACTGATATAAAAGAATTATTGAATAAATATGGAAAATTGCCCATACCCCATTATATTAAAAAATATCCGGATGAGCCAAATAGGTATCAGACAGTTTATGCTCAAAAAGAGGGAGCGGTTGCTTCTCCTACTGCAGGACTACATTTTACCGAAGAACTTTTGGAAAAATTAAAATTAAAAGGGATAAATATTGTCTATATTACTTTACACTGTGGCTTGGCTACTTTTAGGCCAATAAAAGAAAAGGATATCCGTAGACACAAGATGCCTGAAGAATACTACCAAATATCAGAAGATACCGCTAAAATTATCAATCAGGCAAAAAAAGAAAAAAGAAGAGTTTTTGCTTGCGGTACGACTACAACAAGAGCCTTAGAGACCGCCAGTTTTTTAGATAAAGATGGAATTTTTAAGGTGAAATCAGAATCAGGCAATACCAAACTTTTCATTTATCCGGGGTATCAGTTTAAAATAATCGATGGTTTAATTACCAATTTTCATCTTCCTTATTCTACGAATTTAATTTTAGTGGCAAGTTTCTGCGGTTTAGATTTTATCCTTAAAGCATATCAGTATGCTATAGAAAGAAAATTTAGATTTTATAGTTTTGGTGATGCAATGTTAATAATTTAGTAGTAAGTATTGAGTATAGAGTATTGAGGATTATGGAGATTTCAAAGAGGATAAGTCAAATTAGTCCATCGCCTACCTTAGGGATTACTGCCAAAGCAAATAAGATGAGGGCGGAAGGCATAGATGTAATTGGCTTTGGGGCAGGAGAGCCGGATTTTGATACACCTTCTTATATTAAAGAACAAGCAAAACTTGCCATAGATAAGGGATTAACTAAATATACGCCCACCTCAGGGATAAAAGAATTAAAATCCGCAATTATTAAAAAATTAAAAAAGGATAACCAACTTGATTACTCGCCTGAAGAGATTATTGTTTCCTGTGGAGCAAAGCATTCTATATTTAATATAATTTTGACTTTATGTAATGAGGATGATGAAGTGATTATACCATCACCTTTCTGGGTAAGTTATTCAGAGATGGCAAAGATAGCAGGAGCAAAGCCAGTTTTTATTAAGACAAAAAAAGAAGATAATTTTAAAGTTAGCCCCCAACAGTTAGAAAAAGCGATTACTTCCAAAACAAAAATTTTTATTTTAAATTCTCCCTCTAATCCTACAGGTATGGTTTATGATAAGAAAGAATTAGAGGAATTAAGTAAAATAATTGTAAGTAGAAAAATCTTCTGTATTTCCGATGAGATTTATGAGAAAATAATCTATGAGAAAAAGCATATAAGTATTGCTTCTTTAGGAGAAGATATTAAAAAAAGAACTTTGGTAGTAAATGGTGTATCTAAAGCCTATGCGATGACTGGCTGGAGAGTTGGTTATTGTGCCGGACCTAAAGAGATAATCCAGGCGATGTCCAATTTACAGGATCATTCTACTTCTAATCCTACTTCTATTTCCCAATATGCCAGTGTTTCTGCTTTAGAGGGAAGCCAAAAGGATTTAGAGGATATGGTTTTGGAATTTAAAAAAAGACGCGATTTTATGGTAGAGAGAATAAATTCTATAAAGGGTCTTTCTTGTCTTAAACCCGAAGGTGCTTTTTATTGCTGGGTAAATATAGAAAATATTTTAGGTAAAAATTATGAAGGTATTTTAATTAAAGATTCACTTATTTTAACAGAACTTCTACTTACCAAAGCAAAGGTAGCGGTAGTCCCCGGATGTGTCTTTGGTGATGATAATTATATAAGACTTTCTTATGCTACATCATTAAAGAATATCCAAGAAGGGCTAAATCGGATTGAAGAATTTGTAAATAAAATTATTTAAAGGAGGAATTTTCTATGCCTAAAATTTATATTATTGATGTAACTAACCGAGATGGAGTACAAACCTCAAGGATATGTTTATCAAAATTACAAAAGACCATTATTAATCTTTATTTATCTCAGTTTGGTGTTTTTCAGTCAGAGTTTGGTTTTCCCTGTACTCGCCATGAGACAAATTACCTTAATGCCAATTTAGAGTTGGCTAAAAAAGGGGTATTTGGTAGGATGCGTTTGGGTGGCTGGATTAGAGCGATCAAAGAGGATGTAGAGCTTGCTTTTAAACTGGTGCCTGAAATCGAACATCTAAATTTATCTATCTCTACTTCCGACCAGATGATTATGCATAAATTCAAAGGAAAATTAGACCATCAGGCAGTAATAGATGAGATGGTTGAGGCAGTAAAATTAGCCAAAGAAAAAGGCACAAAATCAATTGGCGTAAATGCGGAAGATGCCTCCCGCACGCGTATGGAATATTTGATAGAATTTGCCCAGGCAGCCAAAGAGGCAGGCGCAGAGCGTATCCGTTATTGTGATACCTTAGGATACGATTCACCCTTTTCTATATATGAAAGGATAAAAAAATTAACTACCGCGGTAAAATTACCTATCGAGATTCATTGCCATAATGATTTGGGAATGGTGGTGGCTACTTCCGTAGCAGGAGCAATGGCAGTAAATGACTGTGGTTTTGATGCCTATATCAATACCTGTATAAATGGGATGGGAGAGCGGGCAGGAAATGCAGATTTAGTAGCGGTAGTTTTAGCCATAAAATATGCCAGTGGTATTCAAGGTAAATACCAGTTAGATGAAAATATAAATTTAAAGATGGCCTGGAAAATCTGTAAATACGCTTCCTATGCTTTTGGAGTTCCTATTCCCATAAATCAACCCGGAGTAGGCGCAAATGCTTTTGCCCATGAATCCGGAATCCATGCGGACGGTGCTTTAAAGGATAGAAGAAACTACGAACTTTATGATTTTGAGGAATTAGGAAGGGGAGAACCTGAGATAATTGAGACGGGAAGACAAATTACGGTAGGAGAGTATTCCGGAATAAAAGGTTTTAGGAATGTCTATGAGAAATTAGAGATTGTTTTTCATGATGATGAGGAGGCAACTAAAATTTTAGAGCTGGTAAGATTTGCCAATGTGCATAATCAGAAACCTTTAGTAGAAGAAGAATTAAGGTTTATTGCCCAGTATCCGGATATTGCTAAAAAAATTATGACGATGTCTCCCATAAGTTAGAAGGAGGTGGAATAATGAAAAAATTTATTATTTTTTCTTTAATTTTACTTTTTACTGCTGAGGTATCCTTTGGTTGGGTTATCGGTGAAGATAAAAAAGCAAGAAAAGAAAAAGAACTTAAAGCGCTTCAGGAGCGTTTTAAATGGTGGCCCACAGATGCAAAGCCAGGACCAGTTAAAGATGAACAGCGCGGTGGATACTGGTGGTGGCCAATCCAACCGGGAAAAATCAAGCCCTGGGGAAATAGAGGTTATGTTTATGTCTATAAGATAATCTTTGACTATAAAGAAGAAGAGCTTCCACCGCCTAAACCTCAAGAATTAAGACCATCTTTATTAATCAAAAAGATAATCAAAAATGTAAAGATTTATTTTGATTTTGATAAGGCAGATTTAAGGGATGACCATATCCCTATTTTAAATGAAGCAGTAAAAGCTTTAAAGAAAAATCCCCAGGCAAGTATATTAATTACCGGGAATTGTGATCGTAGAGGTCCTGAACAGTATAATTTTAAATTAGGAAGACGCAGGGCAGAAGCGGTAAAGAAATTTATGTTGGATAAAGGAATTTCCGAAGATAGAATTAAAATTATCAGTCGAGGAAAACTTGATGCGGTTGCACCCTTACATGATTTAGTAGGGATGCAGAAAGACCGAAATGCCCATTTTGTAATTGCGGAAGTAGAGGAGGTAATGCTTCCTTCACCTGGTCCAGAAATTTCTGAAGCAAAACCCATAGAAGAGGGAAAATACCTAATCGAAAAAGAAGAAAAAGTCGAATCCCAACCTAAGGTTTCAACTAAAGAGTATATCGTTAAAAAAGGAGATACCTTATCTAAGATTGCCCAAAAAGAATACGGTGGTGCCCATCGCTGGAAATACCTTTATGAGTTAAATAAAGACCGCATCAAAGATCCCAATAAACTTAAACCGGGTCAGAAAATTATTATTCCGGTAGAATAACTTAATTGGAAGAGGCAAACCACAATTTAGTAATTACAGAATATTTTAGAAAGATATCCCACCAATTTCCTCAGAAGGTTTGTCTTCAGATAAAAAGGGATTCTTTTTGGGAAAGATGGACATATAAGGAATTAGAAGATTTAGTTTTAAAAGTAGCAGGATTTTTAATTCTAAACGGTTTTAAAAAAGGAGATTTTGCCTGCCTTATTTTAGAGAACCGTCCAGAATGGCCAGCGCTCTATTTAGGGATAATCTTTGCGGGGATGAGCTGTGTTCCTTTGGATCCCCAACTAAGTATTCAGGAGATAAAAAATCTTCTTCAGGATTGTCAGGCAAAGATTATTTTCTCTTCCTACGATTTATTTTTAGATAAAATTAAACCTATTATCCCTGAACTTTTAATTAAATCAGTAGTTTTAGATAAGGAATTAAAAGAAGATTCCATATATAGTTTTTCTGAAATAAAGGATATTTCTTTAGAGGGGATTTCTTTTCCATCACTATCTTGCCAAGATTTGGCTTCTTTAATTTATACCTCCGGCACAACTGGAAAACCCAAAGGAGTGATGCTTACCCATAAAAATATCTGTGCAAATTTTTTAAGTATTAAGCAATTAAACCTATGCAGTTCTTCGGATAATTTCCTTTCTATCTTACCTTTACACCATGCCTATGCCTTTATGGTCACTTTAATTGTTCCCCTTTTTATGGGAGCAAAGATAACTTACTGTAAAAGCATTAAGTCTGAGGAATTTGTCCATTTAATTAAGGAATCTTCGGTTACAATTCTGGTAGGAGTTCCTCAACTTTTCCTACTGCTTCATAAAGCGATATTTGAGAAGATAAAAAAGATCCCTTTTTTCTTAAGACCCTTATTTTTCCCTTTAATTAGATTAAAGATCCATCAGCAATTTAAAAGTTTAAGACTCTGTGTAAGTGGAGGAGCAAGACTTCAGCCAAAGGTGGGTAAAGATTTATTGAAATTGGGATTAAAGGTTATTGAAGGATACGGTTTAACGGAAACCTCACCGGTGGTCAGTATCAATCCACCTGATAGAATAAAATTTGGTTCGGTAGGAAAAGCTATCCCTGATGTAGAAATTAAGATATTTAATCCGGATAAAGAGGCAATAGGTGAGGTATTGATTAGAGGTCCAAATGTTATGAAGGGTTATTTTAAGCAACCCCAATTAACTGATGAGGTCGTAAAGGAGGGATGGTTTTATTCCGGAGATTTGGGTTATATGGATAAAGAAGGTTATCTTTATTTAGTAGGAAGAAAGAAAGAGGTAATCGTCCTATCTTCAGGGAAAAATATTTATCCGGAGGAATTAGAGGCTTATTATCTTAAGAGTCCTTATATAAAAGAAATATGCATTATAAATAAAGAAGAAAAAATTTTTGGAATAAAGAGGGATTTACTTTATGCAGTTATCGTGCCAAATTTAGATTACTTTTCTCTAAAAAAGGAGATAAATATACAACAGAAAATACGCTGGGAATTGGAGAATTTATCAAAAGCTCTTCCTACCTACCAACATATCATGGGTTTTATCCTTACTAAAGAGAAACTCCCCCGCAGTCCTTTAGGAAAAATCAGGAGATACCAAGTAAAAGAGAAGTATCTTTCTCAGAAAGAAGTCATTTTTAAAGAGTCAATATTGAGCGATGAAGATAAAGAGATTTTAGAAAAAAAGATCAGCCAAAAAATTATCCAATATATTTCCCAACAGATAACTCGGCCAGTAAATTTAGATAGTCATTTAGAGATCGATTTAGGGATTGATTCTTTAAGTAGGGTAGAGCTTATGTTGGGGCTGGAGAGCTATTTAAAAGTAAAAATTCCTGAAGAGTTTATTTATAAGATATCTACAGTTAAAGAACTTATTTTGTATTTAGAAAAATTAATTAACCAGAAATCTTCTCAACCGCAAATGCTAAAAGAGAAAACTTGGGAAGAGATTTTAGATGAACCTCCCAATAAAAAGACAACTGAGAAGATAAAGATAAATTTTGGTTTTTATGAAAAGATGGTAAGTTATCTATTAAAAATTATGTTTTTGTTTTTATTTAGAATTTTTTGGTTTTTAAGGATTAAGGGAAGCAAAAATTTACCTCAAGGAACCTACATTATCTGCCCCAACCATGCCAGTTATTTGGATGGGATCTTTGTTGCTTTGGGGTTACCTTTTAATATTTATATGAATACATACTTCGTAGGCCATCAACAGATCTTTGAACATCCTTTGCTTTTCTGGTTGAATAAATTTTTGAGATTTATCCCTATAGATATCAATACAGATTTTACAGAAGCGATGCGGGCGGTTTCTTATGTATTAAAAAAGGGCAAAATCGTTTGTATCTTTCCTGAAGGGATGCGCTCTATAGATGGAAAGGTTAAGGAATTTAAAAAAGGTGTGGGTATTTTAATAAAAGAATTAAATATTCCCGCGGTTCCGGTATATATCCATAACTCACATCGTTCTTGGCCAAGATTGAGTAAATTTCCACGTTTTTATCCCATAAAGGTTAGCTTTGGAAAACCATTTTATCCAAAAGATTCGGCTTTAGATTATGAGACGCTGGTTAAGGAATTAAGGGAAAGAGTTTTAGAGTTATCTTTAAATAAAAAATGATCAGGATTTTTTTAATAATTTTCATTATTCTGATCTCTTTAAGTATACTGAATCCGCAGACGAGGGATTATCTTAATGAGAATATTCAAAAGTTATTTTTTAAAGAAGCCCGACTCAAAGTTAAAGAAAAAGAACTTATTGGCTCTACGGATATTTATAGTCCGCGCGTAGAAGAGATACAAAATATTTTAAAGGAAACAGGATTTTTTAAAGGACGCGTTGATGGTCTGATGGGTAGTTCTACCCGTCAAGCAATAAAGATTTTTCAAAAAACTAAAGGGCTAAATCCTACCGGAATTATTGATACGGATACATATTCTTTTTTGCTTAAAGAAAGGGAAGAACAACTCGCACTTAAAAATTTAAAATTAGAGCAACAACCTTCTATCTTAGAAAAAACACCTTCTTTAGAAAAATCTAAAGAAGAGATTTTAAAGATCGCAGGTCCACAAAAAGAAGAAAAGATGATTTCTTCAAAAGAAAAAGCAAAACTGATTCAGATTGCCTTAAAAAAAGCAGGTTTTTATACTGGAACAATTGATGGGAAAATTGGTCCCAAAACCATTAAAGCAATAAAGGCATTCCAGAGGAAAAATAATTTAAAAGTTGATGGAATTGTCGGGAAAAACACCTGGGAGAAATTGAAGGTATATTGGGAGTGAAATTTTATTATAAATGCCGGGAGAGGGGGTCGAACCCTCATGCCGGTTGAATACGGCATCGGTTTTTGAGACCGACGCGTCTGCCAGTTCCGCCATCCCGGCCTATCTTCTTAATGCTTTGGGTGGCGATAGTATTTCGGATAGGATAATTGCAGTTTCTAATTTTTCTTTATCTAAATCTAAAATGGACTCTATTTCTGATTTTACCTTTGGTTTAAAAACTTGCATTTGCTTTGGTTTTTCTTCTTTAGGAACAATTTTTTCTGTTTCAATTTTAGCTAGAGGAATCTTTTTTACTTCTTTTGGTTTTGTTTGAGGCAGAGGAAATTCTGGTGGTGGAAGAGCGAATATATCGTATGGTTTTTGAGATTTTTCTTCCTCTTGTTGAGTTGCTTCTTCTAATTTCTTAGAGAGAATCTGCATTAAAATAATAAAAAATATAAGAAAAAGTAATTGAAACATTTTACTTCTTTTCCTCTTCTTTAGGTTTAGCAATCCTTTCCCGCATCGAAGTATCTGCCTGGATATTCTTTAAATAGTAATAGTCTAAAACTCCCAATTTCCCTTCTCTAAAGGCTTGGGCAATAGCTAAGGGAACTTGGGCTTCTGCTTCAATAAGTTTGGCACGCATTTCTTCAGCGCGCGCTCTCATTTCTTGCTCTTGCGCTACCGCCATTGCTCTACGGGTTTCTGCCTTTGCTTGGGCTACTTTTAAGTCTGCCTCTGCCTGACGTGCCTGGAGTTCTGCACCGATATTTGCTCCTACATCTACATCCGCAATATCAATTGATAAAATCTCAAAGGCGGTTCCTGCATCTAATCCTTTGGCTAAGACGGTTTTGGAGATAAGATCAGGATTTTCTAAAACCTGTTTATAACTCTCGGATGAACCAATAGTAGTAACGATTCCTTCTCCCACTCTGGCAATAATAGTCTCCTCCGTTGCTCCGCCAACTAAACGTTCTAAGTTTGCCCTCACGGTTACGCGTGCTTTTACTTTTAACTCAATCCCATCTTTAGCCACCGCGGCTAAAGTTCCTTCTTTAGGAGCATCGATTACCTTGGGATTGACAGAAGTTTTAACTGCATCTAAAACATCTCTTCCTGCTAAATCAATAGCACAAGCACGCTCAAAGGTAAGATTAAGATTTGCTTTATCTGCAGAGATCAATGCTTTTACCACCCTTATCACATCACCACCCGCTAAATAATGCGCTTCTAATCTATCGGTATTTACTGATAGCCCTGCCTTATGAAGCATAATTAAAGAGTTGATAATTACATGGGGATTTACTTTTCTTAAACGCATACCCACTAAACTAAATACTCCGATGCGCACTCCTGCTGCGATTGCGGAAATCCAAAGTCTTACCGGGATAAGCCAGACGGATAAAAATAGAAAACCAATTACAATTAAAATTAAGATAATCGGAAATGCCATCTTACGCCTCCTTGACAATAATTTTATTTGCCTCTACTTTTATTACCACAATATCTTTATCTTTCTCAATAAATTCACCTTCGGTTAGCGCATCTAAGGTTTTTCCTTCAATAATAATTTTTCCTGTTGGTCTTAAGGAAGATACAGTTTTTCCCGTTTTTCCTAAAAGATTCTCAAAAGAAGGTCCTGCCTGGAACCCTTCTTTTTTAGTCTCGCTAAATCCCAAAACGATCTTTTTCCAGAGGCTGGTTTTTGGTAAAAATTTCCAAGTCAAAACAATTATTCCTAAAACTAAAAGCAAAACAAAACTTAAAGTATATAATGCAGAAGTAATCTGTGCCTTAGGGGTGCTTAAAGGATGTTTAATTAAACTTAAAAATATTCCTAAAAGTATGCAGGCTATACCTGATATTCCGGTTATCCCAAAACCGGGGATAACAAAGATCTCCAAAAGCAAAAGTAAAATCCCTAAGATAAAAATAAGGATCTCAGTAATAGTTGCCAAACCTACTAAATAATGTCCCCAGAAAAATAATCCTAAACAGACTAAACCAAAAGTTCCAGAAATTCCCCAGCCTGGCATCTGTAGTTCAAAAAATATACCCAAAAATCCCAAAACTAAAAGCAAAGGACTAACAATGGGATGGGTAAGAAACCTTACTAAATTCTCTGACCAACTAAAAGTTACCTCTTTTAAAGGTAAATCTTCTATTCCTAAAAATTTTAAAAGCGAAGCTCTTGAAGAAACCACCTCTTTGGCTAAACCGTATTCCTTTGCTTCTTTGGCGGTTAAATTTAGGAGTTTTCCTTTGGGATTAATTGTTTTTATAATTTGTATCTCCCCTGCTTTATATTGGCTCTTTAATTCTTCTAACTCCTGCTGATTTACAATAAGGGTTTTTTCTTTTAATTTTATAAGTTTTAATTCAATTTCTTTATCTACCATAGCAGTCGCTAAATTTAAATTATGGTTATTCTCTTCCGCTAATGCTTTAAATTTTGCTCTGATAGCGGAAAGTGTTTTTTCATCGGTAAGTTCTTCTTTTTCTCCAAAACCTATTGCCTTAGGTTCTGCTGAACCAATACTTGCTCCATCGGACATAATAATCTCTTGACAGGCAAAGGCAATTAAAGCACCTGCAGACCAAGCCTGATCATCTACAAAGGCGACTGTCTTTATTGGTTTTATTTCCTCTAAAGCATCCGTAATTTCAACCGCTGCATCTACCCTTCCGCCAAAAGTATCGATTTCTAAAATTACTAATTTAGCATTATTTTCCCTTGCTTCTTTTAATGCTCTTTTTACTGCGCCGGAAAGTCCTAAATCAATCACTCCTTTTATGGGAATAATATAGACAACAGGTTTAGTTTCTTGGGCAAAGCAGAATAGGCTAAATAGAAATATCAATAAAAGGCTAAGGTATTTTTTCATATAGTAAAAATATAACAGAATAAATTTTATTTGTCAATTAAGATAAATTGTGTATAATAATTTATCTAAAAAGGAGTTAGGTAAGTTAGGTGTTAAGGTATTTAGGTGTTAAGGTTTTAAGGAAGTAAAATAACGAAAATAACAAAATTAACGAACTCAACGAAATTAACTAATTATCAATTTTACAATATAACAATTTAAACGAGGAGGAGGTAAGATGCGTAAGGTTTATTTTGTAATTTTAGGATTATTTTTATTAAGTTTTTTAGGTTGCGCTACTTTACCAGAAGGCTCAAAAGATGCAGAGATTTATCGCTTGAGAGCACGTATCCAGGTATTGGAGGATGAGTTAAGTCAAAAGCAAAAAGAAAACCTATCTCTAAAAGAAGAAATTGCCCAGTTAAAACAACTCTTAGAAGAAAGAACCGTCTTTAAAATGCCTTCAGGGAAAGAAATCCAAACCGCTTTAAAGAATGCTGGTTTTTATACTGGAGAAATTGACGGTCAGATTGGACCAAAAACCAAAGAGGCAATTATAAAGTTTCAGGAAGCAAATAAATTAACCGCAGATGGAGTTGTAGGAAGCAAGACCTGGGAACTTTTAAGAAAATATCTTAAAAAAGAAAACCCGCAAGAAAAAGAAAGTTCTCCTTCCCAAAAATAATTGATGGGGCCGTAGCTCAGCTGGGAGAGCAACAGGCTGGCAGTCTGTGGGTCAGGGGTTCAAATCCCCTCGGCTCCACCACCTTTAAATCCCCTTGCATAAGTTTATAAAAATTAGTAAAATATTACTAACTAAAGTTATATATAGCAACGAAAGATTTAATTTTGCTTAAAAATAGGTTAGATTTTTTGTTAATTTAAAAAGAAAATTAAAAAATAGAGAATGAGTCAATTAACATTTATTAGTGAAGAGGATAAAAAATTAGTCAATTTAAAAGAAGCAAGTATTTGGGCCTCTCAATATTTGAATCGTAAGGTTACTATTTCCAATATATCTTATTTACTTCAATATGGAAGAATAAAAAAATACGGAAACGATGGGAACCCTCTTATAAATATAGAGGAATTAAAAGATTATTATGATTCTTTTCTTAAAGAAAAAAGATGGCGAAATATTTTAGGGGAGGATATTAATTGGCATCTTTCTTTTTCTCAATATAAAGAAGCAGAAAGAACAAAACATGTCCATAGATTACATCCTTATAAAGGTAAATTTATCCCTCAATTAGTAGAATATTTTCTTGATTCCCATACAGATGAGTTTAAAAAGGAAATTTACTTTCATAAAGGAGACATAATATTAGACCCTTTTTGTGGCAGTGGAACAACTTTAGTTC